>FWWM01000456.1_pt1 | contig 135326 bp, 106 predicted proteins | sample 2228351 | NCBI WGS metagenome assembly FWWM01 (sample SAMEA103939774, study PRJEB20133) | metagenome
CCTTGCCCCATCCCCGTCGGGTCTCCACTTACTAAACCCACGCGCACACGCACCGGCAACCGCCTTTCCCGCGCGTCATGCGAAATTCCTGCACCCAGCTCCTAACGCTTGACATAGCGAAAGCGCATTAGTATACTAGTGTCGGGTTGGGGTCGCAAAAGGGGACCCGGGCTGGTTTGGGGGTCGGGGTCTCTTCCACCAGTCGGCCTTACCCAGAAGGAGGTCTGCATGGAGGAAATGCGTGATAGGGGATTCTACAAGTTGCGAGTGTTGTTTGGTGTCCTGATTCCGGTCGCGTTGCTGCTTTTGAGCGGCGCGCCTACGGCTCAGGCGCAGGTCCTTTACGGTTCGATCGTCGGCAACGTGGTTGACCCGAGCGAGGCCGCGGTGCCTGACGCCACGGTGACGGTTACCCACCTCGAAACCGGCGTCACACGCTCGACCACGACCAGCACGACAGGAGCTTACAGCTTCCCCACGTTGCCGACCGGGACTTACGAGATCCGCATCAGCAAACCGGGCTTTCAGTCATATTCCCGAACGGGCGTGTCCGTGACGATCAACAGCGTCACTCGTGTGGATGTAACCTTGACCGTCGGGGCGGTGGCCGAGTCCGTGCTGGTGACGGCGGAGGCCGCCACCTTGCAAACGGATCGCGCCGAAGTCCGCGCCGAGGTCGGCAAGCAGACCCTGGTGAATCTCCCGGTTTTCACCGGGCGCAATTACCAGCATCTGTTCCGGATGTTGCCGGGCTTCACGCAACCGCGTAACGCTCACTCGATTCCCTCGAACCCGTCCCGTTCCCTCCAGTACGAGGTCAACGGCACGGTCTCCGCTTCGAACAACGTGCGGCTGGACGGCGCCACGCAGTACAACGTCTGGCTGCCGCACGTCACCGCCTACGTGCCGGCTTTGGAGTCTATCGAGACCGTCAACGTCGTCACCAACAGCTTCGACGCCGAGCAGGGCCTGGCCGGCGGCGCGGCCATCAACGTTCAGATCAAAAGCGGCACCAACGAGGTGCACGGCTCGGCCTTCGAATACCACAACAACAACAAGATCAAGGCGCGCCAGTTCTTTTCGCCTCCGGGTGAGCGCAATCCCAAGTACATCTTCAACCAGTTGGGCGGCACCATCGGCGGGCCCATCGTGCGCAACAAACTGTTTTACTTCGCCAGTTACGAGGCCAGCCTTCTGCGTGACTTCGCCTCGCAACTGTTCACCGTACCCACCGAACTGACGCGGCGGGGCATTATGACCGAATCGGATCGGCCGATCTACGACCCGGCCACCGGCAATCCCGATGGCACCGGCCGCACGCCGTTCCCGAACAACATCGTCCCGCCGTCCCGCTTCGAGCCGATTGCACTCAAGCTGGTCGAGCAGACGCCGCTGCCCACCTTCCCGGACCGGTTCACTCAGAATTACTATGGCGCAGGGCCGTTCACTTTTGATCGCCACACGATTGACACCAAGGTGAACTACAACGCCAGCGACAAGTTCACCATGTACGGCCGTTACAGCTATCTGAACTTCGACCAGCTTTGCGCCCGCGCCTTCCGCGGACCCCTGGGCGTCCACGGTCCCTATGTCGCCCGGCAGTTCACGAACCCCGGCAAGGGTGACGGCGGCACGCACAGCCTCACCTGGGCGGGCACCTACGTGTTCAGTCCCACACTGATCTTCGACGCCAACGTTGGTCTGACGATCACGATCCAAAATGCTACACAGCAGGACATCGAGAAGAAGGTGGGGCTGGATCTACTGGGCATCCCGGGCACCAATGGCACGCGCCGCTTCGAGGGCGGCTGGCCCCGCTTCCAGATCGGCGGTTACACCACGATCGGAGAGACCGAGGGCTACATGCCCTACTACCGGTGGGATCCGCAGCACAACTACCAGGCCAACCTGAACTGGCTTAAAGGCCCGCACGACCTCCGCTTCGGCATGGAGTTCTCCTTCCAGAACCTGAATCACACGCAGCCGGAGTTCTATGGAGGCACGCAGCCGGGCGCCGGTGGATTCAACTTTGCCGGCGGGGTCACCACGGTGCGCGGCGGGCCGGCCTCGAACCAGTGGAACAGCTATGCCCAGTTCTTGCTAGGTCTACCCAGCTCCATCGGCAAGGTCATCCAGTTCCCCGACCAGTACAACACGCGGACGTCTATGTACAGTCTCTACGCCCGCGATCGCTGGCAGATCGGCCGCCGCGTCACCTTGAGTTACGGCTCGCGGTGGGAATACTTCCCGATGCCGGTGCGCAAGGACCGCGGGCTTGAACGCTACAACCTAGCCACCAACAAGATGCACGTCTGCGGTATCGGAGTTGTGCCCACCGACTGCGGCGTCAGCGTGAGCAAGGCCCTGTTTGCGCCCCGCGTCGGTTTGGCCATCCGCGCCACGGAAACTTTCGTCATCCGCGCCGGTTACGGCATCACCAACGACCCCTGGAATCTGGCGCGTCCGATGCGCGTCAACCACCCGGTGCTGATGTCGCTCACGATCAGTGGTCCCAACGCCTACACCCCGTCGAGTCGGCTGCGCGACGGAATTCCCTCCGTTTCACAGCCCAGCCTTGGAAACGGGATCATTGACATGCCGGGCACGGTGGACGTCAACACACTCACCGACGAGTTCAAGCGCGGCTACATTCAGTCCTGGAATTTCACCTTACAGCGGAAGCTCGGACAGTTCGTCGCGCAGGCCGGTTATGTCGCCACGCGACAGAACAACATCCTCGGCTTCTTCGAGCAGAACTACGGCCTACCGGGCGGTGGGCGCGCCAGCCAGGCGTTCTGGCAGCGATTCGGCCGCTCCGCCGCGACCCGCATTGTCGGACCCGTCGGCAACAGCCATTACGACTCGCTCCAATTGACTTTGGAGCGGCCCTTCGCCGCCGGCTACCAGCTTTACATCGCTTACACCTGGTCCAAGTGCATCGGTGTCGCGGGTGTCGGTAACAGCGGCGGCGTGCCTGCCATCAAGATCCCGCAGTACTTCCACCTGAACCGTTCGCTGTGCGGAATTGATCAGCCGCATAACTTCCAGGCGGCCGCGATCTACGAACTCCCCTTCGGGCGCGGCAAGCGCTGGGCGACCAGCGGCGCCGCGGCGGCTTTGGCCGGCGGCTGGCAGATCAACGCGCTGTTCAGCTCCTATTCCGGCAATCCGTTTAGCGTCGGCGCCTCGGGAGCGTCCCTGGATGCGCCCTTCAACTCCCAGCGCGCCGATCTTGTCGGCTCCGGACCGGTCAAGAAGCTCGGCGGTGTGGGTCCCGGGATGGCTTTCTACGACTGGACGCGGTTCGCTTCGGTCACCGAGCCGCGCTTCGGAACAGCCGGCTTCAACATCCTGCGGGGACCTGGTCTGGTCAACTTGGATCTCGGGATCTTCCGCCGCTTCAGCCTGACCGAACGGTTGAACCTGGAGTTTCGCGCCGAGGCCTTCAACGCCACCAACACGCCGCACTTCTCCAACCCGAGCAGCAACATCTCGAACCTGCGGCTAAACCCCGACGGCACGTTCCGTAGCGGCGTCTTCGAGGTCACCGGCGTGCGCAACACCGGCCGCGAAGGCATTGACGAGAGGGTCTTCCGGTTCGGGCTGCGCCTGAGCTTCTAATCGGCTTTTTAGCGGGCAGGAGCGGGGCTCACAACCGCCGCTCCGCCCGCTCCGATGTTAGGAGGCCCGCTGTGCCGCAACAGCGTGGCCTCTGCGAGCAGCAGGCCTCGCCGGCGGCGCAGCAAACCGCGGCTCCGGGCCCATCTGACGCCAGCTCGCTCCTCAGTGCCCCACTCCACCTGCTACGCTGTGGCGTGGTGGCCTCTTCAAAAGGATGCCTGTACGTGGGCGAGCTAGCGGGACCGCTGGGGCGTCCGGTGCGCATCGCCGCCACCGAGCGGGCCGTGGTTCAGGTCAGCATCGGCGTAAGCACCAACCAGTTCCTGGCCACATTGCAGCGCCGCTTCGGCATCCGCCCCGAGCAGTCCGCCCACCACGGTCTGCTCCGGGCGGCGGCCCTCCAGCTCGAGGAGTACTTCGCGGGCCGAAGGCGGCAGTTCCAGCTCCCCTTGCTCCTGGAGGGCAGCCCGTTCCAGATGCGGGTTTGGCATGCTCTGCAAGAAATACCGTACGGTGAGACGCGCAGCTACGCCGAGCTGGCCCGGGCCATCGGCGCGCCGCGGGCGGCACGGGCCGTCGGCGCGGCTAACGGCGCGAACCCCATCGCCATCCTCGTGCCGTGCCACCGCGTGATTCGGTCCGGGGGCGAGCCGGGCGGCTACGGCGGAGGCCGCCAGATAAAACAATTTCTACTGGATTTGGAACGTTCGGTCATCGAAGGACGGCGGCCTCATCCCAGCGTGCGATGACCTCCTGCACCAGGGCCGTCATCTTCTCGACCACCGCATCGAAGTACGCCTTGGCTTTGGCCTGATCGAAGCGCACGTAGCCCTGGCCCGGTTTGTACAGAATGATGGTCGCCGGAAAAGGGTAGGCCGACCACGCGCCTTCAGCCGGGCGCGCCAGGGCCAGCCGGTCCGTGTAGCGCTCCTGCCGCACCAGCCGCGGATCAATCGCCTGGATGAAAGCCGTCTCGTTCCAACCCGCGTGGCCGCCGTCTTCGCCGAAAATCTTCAACGTGATGTCGGAGCAGTACGACCACCAGTTCGTGACCAGGGTACGCACGCGATGGGTACGCCCGACAGATTCGGCCACCTCGTTCAAAATGGCGGTTTGCGGGCCGCCGTGACCGTTCACTACGATCAAATTGCGGAAGCCGTTGCGCGCCAGACCGGTCAGCACATCGGCCACATAGGCGCGGTAGGCCGCCTCGCTGATCGAGAAGCCGCCGGCGTAGGCGTCCAGGCTCCCGGTGACTCCATAGGGGATGGCGGGGGCCACCAGAGCGTTCACGCGCGGCGCCATGGCGCGCGCCAGCGCCGTCGGAGCCAGGATGTCCGCCCCGTTGTTGATGACCCCGTGGGCCTCCAGAGTCCCCGTCGGCAGCAGCACCGTCTGAATTTTGGCGGGCACCAGTTCGCGAAACTCCATCCAGTTGATCTCCGCCAGCTCCCGCGTCGTCTGCGCGCCTGCGGCGCCGGCCACCCAGAGTGAGAGCAGAATGCCCTGAACTCGCATGGCGATTAGCGTAGCACCGCGTCCCTCCGGCCGGGGCCCGTAGGCGTCCTTTCCGTCATCGCGGCGTTGCACAGCAGGCTTGCTGCCCTCCGCCCCCACGCCGCCTGCGCGGCCAAGCGAGGGCCTTGGCCGCCTCGCATCCTCGCGTTGCAGTATCATCGGGCTGATGCGATTCCACACCGAGTATCTGACCTTCAACACACGGCAGCATCGCGAGTACATCAACATTACTCCGCAAGTGGAAAGCGCGCTGCGCAAGAGCGGCATCCAGGAAGGGATGATCCTGGTCTCGGCCATGCACATCACCGCCGGCGTGTGGGTCAATGACGCCGAGGACGGCTTGCTGGCCGATATTGACGAGTGGCTCGAAAAGCTGGCGCCGTTCCGCCGCGATTATCGCCATCACCGCACGGGTGAAACCAACGGCGATTCCCACTTGAAGAGCCTGCTGGTTCACCATCAGGTGATCGTGCCCGTGACCGCCGGACGCCTGGACCTCGGCCCCTGGCAACAGATCTATTACGCAGAGTTCGACGGGCAGCGGCCCAAGCGCGTGATCATCAAGGTGATGGGCGAGTGAAGGCCCCGCCGCCGGGAGGCTCCTTTGAATCTGGCGCTGATCGGATACGGGCGTGTCGGGCGCGCTTTCGCCCGCCTGTTGGAGTCCAGACGCGCCGCCTACCCGTTTCGCATCACGGGAATCCACACCGCGCGTCACGGCACCGCGATTGACGAGCGGGGCCTGCCGTTGGAGCCGGTTTTCGGTCCCCCGGCCTCCAGCGTGGAAGAATTCCTCGATCGGGCCAGGCCCGAGGTGGTCATCGAGGTCACGCCGCTGGAACCGGCCACCGGCGAGCCGGCGATCTCGCACATCCGCGCGGCCTTCGCTCGCCGCATGCACGTGGTGACGGCCAACAAGGGTCCCATCGCACACGCCTACTGGCGCTTGCGGCAGGAGGCCGACGCCGCCGGCGTGCAGTTTCGCTTCGAGTCCACGGTGATGGACGGCGCGCCGGTGTTCAGTTTGGTCCAGGCGGCGCTGCCTGCGGTCCAGGTGCGGGGATTCACGGGCGTGCTGAACTCCACCACCACGGTGGTCATTGAAGCCATGCGCGCCGGTCTATCCATGGCCGAAGCCGTCGAACGGGCGCGCCGCATGGGGATCACGGAAGTGGACCCTCGCTTCGATCTGGATGGTTGGGACGCCGCCGCAAAAGCCGCCGTCCTGGCCAACGTCCTCATGGATGCCCGCGTCACTCCCCTCGCTGTGGCCCGCAAAGGCATCGGCCGCCTGACGCCCGAGCGTCTGGCGGAGCTGGCGCGCAAGGGCAAAACCGTACGACTGGTGAGCCGGGCCCGCAAGACCCCTAGCGGCGTGCGCCTGCGGGTCCGCGCCGAAGTGCTCCCTGAGAATGACCCCCTGGCGATGGCTCAGGGAACCTCCAATCTCTTGCTGCTGCACACCGACCTCATCGGCACGCTGGGCGTGCTCCTGGTCTCCCCAGGACTCGAACAAACCGCCTACGGTCTGTTCAGCGATGTGGTAGCTGTCGCACGGGAAGCCTGATCGCCGCTCGGAGATCCAGCCCCCTGCGCTAGACTGGAAAGCATGAGCCGCTCCCTGGTGGACGGTCTGAAGCGCTTCATCCTATGGGACTATCCGCGGGCCGGCTGGCAGTACGACGTCATGGTGGCCCTCATATTGGCCTTCATTTTCCTAACCCCGCGGACTTGGTTCCGGGATCAGCCGCGCATCCCACGCGCCAGCCGCATCGCCGCCCTGCCATCCGACCGCGGCGCGATGATTTTCTGGATCGAGGCCCAGCTCCTGGCGGGTGTCCCCGAACAGGAGCAACTGCGCAAGGCCCGCGAGTTGCTCAGCTTCCAGACCGGCGAGAAGGTGAACCTGGTGCGACTGGAGCCGATCCTGGACTCCGACCAGGAAATCCAGGGCTACATCGCCTTTGCCGCCCCCAATGAGCGCCCGGCCCACCCGGTTCCTTGAGAGGTTGCCTTGCGAAACTGGCTTGTTGCTGTCCTCCTTTGCTCTGCGCCGGCGACGGCCGATAGCCTGGACTCCGTTCTGACGCGCATGGACCAGGATGCCGCCTCGTTTCGGGATCTGACGGCGCGCATTTCCAAAGTCGCCTTCACGGCGGTCCTCAACGAGACCAGCCAGGAAACCGGGACCATCTGGATGAAGCGGGCCGGCGGGCGCGTGATGATGAAGGTTGAATTCGCCGAGCCGGACGTGCGGTGGGTGGCCCTCGAAGGAACCACCGCGCAGATCTACTACCCCAAGATCCGCACCGTCCAGATCTACGACCTGGGAAAAAGCCGGGCCTTGATTGACCAATTCTCTCTGCTCGGCTTCGCCACTTCCCGCCGGGATCTGGAGCGAAACTACGTCATTCGCCTTGCCGGCGAAGAAGCAGTCAACGGACGACGCAGCGTGCGTTTGGAGCTGACCCCGAAGTCATCCAGGGTCCTGGAGCAGGTGCGCAAAGTCGAGTTGTGGATCCCTCTGGATGCGGGCTATCCGGTGCAACACCGCATCCTTCAGCCGGGCGGCGACTATTACTTGATCACCTATGCGGACATCCGTCGCAATACCGGCCTGTCGGATGCCGCCTGCCGGTTGGCTCTGCCCAGGGACGTACGGCGCGAATACCCACAAAGATAGCGGCTAAGCCGAAAGGACTGCAGCCGGGCTATAATAACGGAAAGTATCCTCAAGATGGCGTCCCCTAAGACTTCGCCGTCCTCGCGGCTCCCCTATATTGACTGGATGCGCGGCCTGGCGGCCGTCATCATGCTCCAGGGCCACGCGTTTCACTCCTTCACCAAACCCGAGCTTCGCACCAGCGGCCCGTACGTGCTCTCGCAATTCGTCGGCGGAATGCCCCCGGCGATCTTCTTGTTTCTGGTGGGCGTCACGCTGGCTTTCTTGATGGACAGCCGCGAGCGCAAGGGATTGCCGGCCGCCGCCAGGGTGCTGGCCGCCTTGAAACGCGCCGGCTTCCTGTTCGCCATCGCCTTCCTGTTTCGCTTGCAGCTCTGGCTGTTCGCCTGGCCATACAGCCCGTGGACCGATCTGTTCAAGGTGGACATCCTCAACGCCATGGGGCTGGCGGTAGCGGTCTTCTCACCCATGGCCGTTTTCCGCACCGCCGAGCGAGTTCGGTTTTGCGCCGTGCTGGGCCTGGCTATCGCTTTCGTCTCGCCGCTGGTCTCGCAACTGGATTGGTCCGGCGCGCCGCCGCTGTTGAAGGCCTACATCGCGCCCGATTTCTACTACTTCGGTTTCTTCCCCTGGGCCGCCTTCGTTGCCTTCGGAATGAGCGCCGGCAGCATCCTCCGCCTGGCTCGCCCCGAACAGATCGAGCGCCTGATGCAATGGGGCGCCCTGCTGGGCTTCGCTTTGATCCTGATAGGGCAATATTTCGCCAACATCCCCTACTCGATTTACCCCAGCTCGGATTTCTGGCTCGATAGCCCTCTGCTCGTGCTGATCAAGCTCGGCGTCATGCTGCTGATTCTCTCGTTCGCCTATCTGTGGACCCAGTATGTGGTGCGCGATCGCTGGAGCTGGGTGCGGCAGTTCGGTCTCACCTCCCTCTTGGTTTACTGGGTGCACATCGAGCTGATGTACGGGCGTTGGCTTTGGTTCTGGAAAGAGAACCTGACCATTGGACAGACGGTCGTGGTCGCCGTCGGCTTCATCCTGGCGATGCTGGCGCTCTCGGTTGTGCGCACGCAGTGGAAGAACTGGCGTCTGATGGGATCCTGGTTGAGCTGGCGCCTGCTCCATCCGCGGCGGGTCCTGACCGACTGAGACCCCGGCGTCGGAATCACCGCTGATTCCTGCGGCCCTCACACTCGAAGAGCACAGCCCGCCTGTCTACGCCGCGCACAGTCCGGTAGCCCCCTGCTCACCCGTAGCACTGCCAACGCGGCGCCTCTGTGCGGATCGCGCCCTTCGAGCTGCTCGCCGAACATGGTATATAAGAGGGCATATGCGGCGGTCGCGAGCTGCGGCGGTTCGCTGGGCAAGCATCCTGTTGACAGCCCTCCGGCTGGCGACCGAATCGCTCCGGGCACACAAGCTGCGTACCTTCCTCACCCTGCTGGGCGTGATCATCGGCGTGGCCAGCGTCGTGCTGGTCGGAGCAGCCATAGAAAGCCTCGGGCTCTACGCGGAAACCAGTGCGGCGAAGACCTTGGGCGCCGAAACCTACGTCATCGCGCAAGTGGCCGGCGCCGTGGGGCGCCGGGAATACTACGACAAGCTGAAACGCAACAAGCGGATCCGCCCCGAGGACCTGGCCTACCTGCAAAGCGCCACCGGGGACCGCATCCTCTACAGCGCCTACATGGCCCGACCCGCTGAAGTCAAGCACCAGAATCAGATCTTCGACGACGGATTGATCCACGGCGTCTCCTGGACCATGGCGGAATTGCGCGATGTCGCTATGGCCGAGGGACGATTCTTCACTGCCGAGGAGGAGCGTAACCGCCAGCCGGTGGCCGTGATCGGCGAGGATGTGCGAACCACACTGTTCCCCTCAGGGAGCGCCCTCGGCCGCAAAATCAAAATCCAGGGCCTTGACTTCACGGTGGTCGGCATCCAGGAGAAGCTGGGCAACGTCGTTGGAAACTTGCGCGATAACGCGGTTTTTATCCCGATCACCGTGTATCGGCGTCTCTACGGAAGTCCTAACTCGATCACGGTGTTCGGTCGGGCGCGTCCCGGTTCGGGTCTGGGCCTCGACGAGGCCCTCGACATCACTCGCGCCGCCTTGCGCGCCCGGTTCCAGATTCGCCCCGGCCGTCCGGATCGTTTCGACGTAGTGACTCCGGAGGCCGTGCGCAGTTGGGTCCAAAACATCCTCAGCCTGATCTCCTCTGTCGCCGTGCCTGTGACCAGCATCTCGCTGTTAGTCGGCGGCATCGTGGTCATGAACATCATGCTGGTATCGGTGACCGAGCGTACTCACGAGATCGGCATTCGCAAGTCCGTGGGCGCGCGCCCCTTCGACATCCGCCTCCAGTTTCTCTTGGAGGCCGTGTTGTTGACGGCCGCCGGGGGGCTGCTCGGGTTGCTGCTGGGGGCCGGGGCCGCGATAGCCCTGGCGGCGATCCTGGGGGCCGAAGTTCGCATCACCTGGTTTTATGTGGCCCTAGCGTTAGCGGTCTCCGGGTTAGTCGGCGTCGCGGCCGGCTGGTATCCGGCAGTCCGTGCGGCGCGCTTGGATCCGGTGGCCGCGTTGCGTTGGGAGTGAGCGGTGCGGGTCACTTGGGGCGAGAGTTTGGGGATGGCGCTGGGCGCCGTTTGGACCCACCGTCTCCGTTCGGGCCTCACCGTGCTCGGCATCGTCATCGGAATCACCACGATCGTCACGGTCGCTTCGCTGCTGGCCGGGGTGCGCGAAGGCATCGTCACGCTGTTCCAGGAGCTGGGTCCGGACAATATCTTCCTTTTCAAGACCAGCGGTGATCCCAACAACGCCTTCCCACCGCCTAAGGAGCGGCGTCGCAAGCCGATCCTGCCCGAGTATGCGGAACTGTTTCGCCGGCTTTGTCCTTCGGTGGAGGACGCCAGTGTTACGCTCTATGTGCCCCCGGTGGTGAGGAACCGGCCGCTCATCGCCCGCGTGCGAGGGTACGAATCCGACCGCTTCTTTCTGGAAGGCGTCACCGCCAATCATTTCGCCATCTCGCCGCGGGAGCTGGCGGCCGGACGCCTGTTCACCGCCGAAGACGATCGCCGGGCGGCTCGTGTGGCGCTGTTAGGGGCGGAGATCGCGGCCACGCTGTTCCCCGACGGACGCGCCGTAGGTCGCACAGTCCTGGTGGACGGCGCCGAATACACCGTGCTGGGACAGTTCGCGAAAGCCAAGGGCGGCTTCCTGGGAGAGAACCGCTTGGACCGTACGATCACCATTCCCCTCCAGACCGCTCGCTTGCGCTACCCGCAGCTCGACCAATTCCTCATTACTTCCAAAGCCCGCCGCGGCATGCGGCAGGCGGCTTTCGAGGAGATCGAAGGCTTGCTTCGCAAGATTCGCCGCACGCCTCCGGGCGAAGAAAACGACTTCTCGCTCTCCACCCCCGATCAAATCGTGCGCCAGCTCGACAGCATGACGCGGGTCGTGGTGCTGGCTTCGATCGCCATCTCCGCCGTGGGCCTGCTGGTGGCGGGAATCGGCGTCATGAACATCATGCTGGTTTCGGTGACCGAGCGTACGCGCGAAATCGGCGTCCGCAAAGCCATCGGGGCGCGGCAGCAGGATATCGTGGCGCAATTTTTGCTCGAGGCCGTCGCGCTCACCGGCAGCGGCGGCGTCGCCGGCTTAGGGGTTGCCGTTCTTGTGACATTGCTGATCGGCTTCCTGCTGCCTTCGTTGCCTTCCCAGGTTCCGCTCTGGGCCATGGCCGCGGGGTTTGCGGTCTCCGTGTTCGTCGGTCTGTTTTTCGGCGTCTGGCCTGCATTCAAGGCGGCGCGGCTGGACCCGGTGGAGGCTCTGCGCTACGAATAGAGGCCGACTGCCACGGTAAGTGCTATATTGAGATTGCATTGCGGCTGCGACTCTTAATAACCGCGCTCACCCTGGGCCTCTGCCACGCCCCGGCGGCCGTGTCCAAGGTCGTGGCGGTGGACGTGAACGGTGTGGTGCACCCCATCACCGTGGACATCATCACCCACGCGCTGGCCCAGGCGCAGCGCGAGGGAGCCGAACTGGTCCTGGTCCGATTGAATACGCCGGGCGGGCTGTTCGAAGCCACCCGCCAGATCATCGAGAAACTGCTGGCCTCCCCGGTGCCGGTGGTGACCTTCGTCACTCCCAGCGGGGGCCGTGCAGCCTCGGCGGGCTTTTTCATCTTGCAGGCCGGCGACGTGGCGGCGATGGCCTCAGGCACCAACACCGGCGCCGCCAGCCCGGTGCTGTTGGCCGGCGAAATGGACAAGGTCATGCGCGACAAGGTCCAGAGCGACGCGGCAGCCTTTGTGCGCAGCATCGTCGCCAAGCGAGGGCGCAACGCTTCCCTAGCCGAAAAGGCGGTGCTGGAGGCTCGCTCGTTCACCGATCGCGAGGCGCTGGAGAACCAGTTGATTGACCTGGCGGTGCGCGACCAGGCCGACCTGCTGGCCCAATTGCACGGACGGGAGATCACTCGCTTCGATGGACGCAAGGTGAAACTGGCGCTGGAGCAACCGGCGGTCCTGGAGTACGAACGCTCGCTGCGTGAGCGCATCCTGGCGGCCATCGCCGACCCCAACATTGCGCTGGCGTTGCTGGTGCTGGGGGCGCTCGGCGTCTATGTCGAATTCAGCTCCCCCGGCTTGATCGCGCCCGGCGTCATCGGCAGCATCATGGTGCTTCTGGGTCTCTCAGCGCTCTCGGTGCTGCCTATCAACTGGGTGGGCGTAGCGCTGCTGTTGCTCGCGCTGGTGTTGTTCATTCTGGAAGCCAAGTTCACCTCGCATGGGATTCTGGGCGCCGGCGGCGCGGTGGCCATGGTTTTGGGAGCCCTCCTGCTGGTGGAAAGCCCGGTGCCCGAGATGCGTATCCGGCTGCCGGTGGCGGTCAGCCTGGCTCTGCCCTTCGCCTTGATCACCTCGTTCTTGGTCACTCTGGTGGTGCGCGCCCGCGCCCATAAGGTGGCTACGGGCGCAGCGGGTATGGTTGACGAGGTGGGTGTGGCCTATACGCGGTTGGCGCCTTCTGGCAAGGTCTTCGTGCACGGCGAGTTTTGGGACGCCGTTTCCACCCAGCCTGTGGAGGCAGGCGCCCCCGTGAAGGTGCTAGAGGTGCGCGGGCTCACCCTGAAGGTGGAACCCGCGGAGCAACGAGAGGGAGGCTGACATGGAGTTCTCGATCGGATGGGTTGCCGTTCTCATCATCGCCATCTACCTGTTGTCCTCGATCAAGATCCTGGCTGAGTACGAGCGCGGGGTCATCTTCCGGTTGGGCCGCGTGCTTCCCAAGCCCAAAGGGCCGGGGATCATCCTCGTGTTCGCCCCGATTGACCGGATGGTGCGGATCTCTCTGCGCATCGAGACCCTCGAGGTCCCGCCGCAGGATCTGGTCACGCGCGACAACGTCACCGTCAAGGTCAACGCCGTGGTGTATTTCCGCGTGATTGATCCCACGCGTGCCGTGATCGAGGTGGCCAACTATCTCTACGCCACCTCGCAGCTCGCCCAAACCACGCTGCGCAGCGTGCTGGGCGAAGTCGAGTTGGACGAGCTCCTCAGCCAGCGCGAAAAGCTCAACCTGCGGTTGCAATCCGTGCTCGATCAACACACCGGGCCCTGGGGCGTCAAAGTCACCATGGTGGAGATCAAACAGGTGGATCTGCCCGAGCAGATGATCCGCGCCATCGCGCGTCAGGCGGAGGCCGAACGTGAGCGGCGCGCCAAGATCATCCACGCCGAGGGCGAATACACGGCCGCCGAAAAACTCACCATGGCCGCGGAGATGATCCAGCGTCAGCCGGTGGCGATCCAGTTGCGCTACCTGCAAACCCTGGTGGAAATCGGAAGCGAACATAACACCACGATTGTGTTTCCGCTGCCGGTGGATATCATGACCGGGTTGAAAGGCGTTCTGGACCGGCTGGCTGCGGCAGGAGACTCGGGGCGATCGGCCTCCGAGCAGGCCCCCGGCGCTTGATGCGATCACCGGCTTATGGCGCGCAACGAAGACGGCGAATATGAACTGATTCTGGGCACGCCCCAGTTGCTCAGCATCGTGTTCATCATCATGGTGCTGATGGGCGTGGTGTTTTCGCTGGGCTACTTCATGGGCCGCAATGCAGCCGCTGAGCCCTCGACTGCCGCTTCTCCGCCGGCGCAGCAGGCCGCTGAGCCGCGCACCGAGAGCCCCGGACGGCCCTCCACCCAGGCCGCGGCGCCGCCCGCCGCCGAGCCCGCCGAGGCCGCGCAGACGAAGGCGACCGGCACAACGCCGGTCGGCGGTTCCACCGCAACGGACACAACCTCGGCCGAGCCCGCACAGCCGCCTGCCACGGCCCCACAGCCGGCGACCAGCGGCCTTGAAACGAAGCCGCCGGCGGAGCCGAGTGCGTCCACAGCCGCGGCGGCGCCCTATCCCGAGCCCCCACCCGGGTTGACCTTCCTCCAGGTGGCCGCCCTTCGCAGGCAAGAGGCCGAGCTCTTGGTGGACGTCCTCAAACGCAAGGGCTTCTCGGCGCGAGTGGCGCCCGGACCCAGCGAGACGTTGTTTCGCGTCCTGGTGGGACCTCTCGAGGATGCCGAGGACATCGCCAGGACGCGAAAGGCGCTGGAGGAGGTGGGGTTCCGGTCAGCCTACATTCGGAAGTACTGACGGTGGGTCCGCGCCTGCCAGCCTGGCTACGCAAGTCGCAGACGCACTTCGTCGCGGTGCATGAGATCAAGCGCGACCTGCGGCGCCTCCAGCTCCACACGGTCTGCGAATCCGCTCGCTGTCCCAACATTCACGAATGCTTCCAGCGCGGCACGGCGACCTTCATGATCCTGGGAGGGAGTTGCACGCGCACTTGCCGCTTTTGCGCCGTCCCCAAGGCCCGAGGCCCATTGCCGCCGCCCGATCCCGGCGAGCCGATGCGCGTGGCGGAGATGGCTACCCGCCTGGGGCTGGCTCACGTCGTGGTCACCAGCGTGAACCGCGACGACCTTCCCGATGGCGGCGCCGCTCACTTCGCCGCGGTGATCCGCGCACTCCGTGCGGCCCTCCCTAAGGCTCGCGTGGAAGTGCTGACGCCGGATTTCTGCGGCGATCTCGCCGCCGTCGCATGCGTGCTCGATGCCGGCCCCGACGTGTTCAACCATAACGTTGAGACCGTCGTGCGCTTGTATCGGCGCGTGCGGCCGCAAGCTGATTACCGGCGTTCCCTCGAGGTACTGGCTTTTGCGCGCCGCTACCGTTTCCAGGGGCTGGTGAAGTCCGGTTTCATGGTCGGATTGGGCGAGCAGCCCGAAGAAGTTCACGAATTGCTCAGGGATCTTCGCCGGGCGGGCGTCGAAGTCGTGACCATCGGGCAGTATTTGCAGCCTACCTTACGGAATCTCCCTGTGGCGGCTTACGTGCCGCCCGAGCAATTCGACGCCTACCGCGAGTATGGCCTCTCGCTCGGTTTCCGCATGGTCTTCAGCGGTCCCTTCGTGCGCAGCTCCTACATGGCCGAGCAGGTGGCCGGCGTCCTGGTAGCCCCGGCGGGAGAGTCACTTTGAATTGGCTCCTGGCTGCCGGCTCTGCGCTCCTGCTGGTATTGGCCTTTCCACCCTTCGATCAGGCCTGGTTGGCCGCGGTCGCGCCGGCGCCTTTGCTCATCGCTGCGGATCGAGAATGGCGCGCCGGACGGCGCTTCTTGCTCGGATATCTCACCGGCGTCCTGTTTTGGGCAGGCACCTGTTACTGGATCCACTTTGTGCTGACCGTGCACGGCGGTTTGTCGGCGCCGATGGCCTGGGCCGCAGTCGCGCTGTTTGCCCTGATCAAGGGCCTGCACATGGGCGTGTTCGCCTGGCTGGCCGGCCCGGCGCTGGCAAGTCCGTGGGCGGTCCTGATCGTGCCCGCGCTCTGGGTCGCCATCGAGCGTACTCACGGGCCGTTGGGGTTCGCCTGGCTGGCTCTGGGCAATGCCGGAGTGGAGATGGACGTGCCGGCCCGCGCCGCGCCCTATGCGGGCGTCTACGGGATCTCCTTCGTTTTCGCTTTGATGAGCAGCGCATTGGCGCTGGTGATTTTAGGGCGGCCCCGCCGCCGCTTGGCCCCTGCTGCCGTGCTGGCGGCCCTGTATTTGCTGCCCGCGCTCCCGCCGCCGGAAAGCGGGAACGAGATTGCCGTGCTCGTGCAGCCGAACATTTCCGAGAGCGCCGACTGGACCGACGCGTGGATCGCACGCCAGCATCGCCGCCTGGAGTTTCTCTCCGAACATACTGCGCGCGCCGGGCTGCCGCCACGCCTCATCGTCTGGCCCGAAGTGCCGGCCCCGGTTTACTACTACCAGGACGCGCGCTTCCGCGAGATCGTCAACGGACTGGCCAAGCGCACCGCGGCATGGCTGGTTCTGAACGTGGTTCCCTATGATGCCGAGGGCGCGCCCCGCAACTCCGCACTGCTGGTTTCACCCGCCGGAGAACCGGCAGGTCGCTACGACAAGATGAAGCTGGTGCCTTTCGGCGAATACGTGCCGCGGCCCTTCGGCTTCCTGCGCAAGATCACCAGCGAGGCCGGAGATTTTGTCCCCGGCGACAGGTTAGTGACCCTGGAAGCCGGAGATCGTCGCCTGGGAGCATTTGTATGCTATGAGGCGGTCTTCCCAGAGTTGGTGCGGCGCTTTGCGGCCGCCGGCGCCGAGGTGCTCGTCAATATCTCCAACGATGGCTGGTACGGGCGCACACCGGCGCGCGAGCAGCATCTGAAGATCGCCCGGATGCGCGCGGTGGAGAACCGCCGGTGGCTGCTGAGGGCCACCAACAACGGCATCACCGCGGCGATTGACCCGGCGGGACGTCTGGTTCGTCGCCTCCCCTCCTACACCGAGGCTGGCATCGCGGTGACGTTTTCTTTTCGGCGTGACCTCACGCCCTATGCCCGCTACGGGGATTGGTTTGTGATCGCTTGCGCCTTGCTGGCCGCTGCGGTCCTTCTGATGGAGCAAATCCCGCGCTACCGCCGGCCCCGCAGGTGAGCCAGCCGCTGTCGAGCGCGCTGGCCGACGGCCAGGGCCGCCCCGCCCCCCGGATATGCTCAGCCTTGCGAAAGACGGTGTCTTCAAGCTTGCGCCGCGGCGCCGATCGTGATCAGGGCCGCGATCAACACCACGATGCCCACGAACAGGAAGCGTAACGCGCGGGACCCCGCCTGTCGCCACTCGCCGGTGAACAAACCCCAGAAATTGGCCACCAGCACCATCACGGTCATGAAGACCGGCCAGCCCAGGATCGGGCCGTAGTTGCCCAGCCAGGCCGCGCCGAAGCCGTAAAAGAAAAAGCCGAACAACCAGAGCGCGCCCATCGCGATCGCCAGTGAGGCGTTTCGCAGCCGATCCCGCGGTTCGCCCGTCCCCCAGCTCCGGTTGCGCCGCAGCAGATAGATGCAATAACCCGCGTTGATTAAAAACCCAGCCGAGACGGCAATCGCGAAAATCGTGAAATTGGCGGTTGCCGGCCCTGCCCCCAACCGGCCGGCCTCGTCGGCAATGGGCCCTCCGAAGGCGAAGCTGAAATTCATCATCGGAGACATGATGCCGGAGGCCACGCAGATCGCCAGGCCCCGCCCGAAGCCGCCTCCCCCGGATACGGACTTCCCCGCGGCGGCCTCCTTCAGCGCGCCGCCGCGCGAGCACAACGCGACCCCGAGGATGACCAACCCGAGGCCGATGAACAGCAAAACCCCGCGGCGGGTCGCGAGCTGATCAGGGTGCAACACCGCCAGCGGCACGACCGAGCCGACCGCCGCCGTCAGGGAGATGATGATTGCGAATGCCAGCGCGATGCCCACGCGCGCGATCCCCAAACCGAACAACACCGAACCGACGCCCCAGCCCGCGCCGAACAGCGCGGTGCGCGCCAGCACGCCCGCATCCACCGCCCCGTAAGCGCCCCAGGCCTGCGGAATCGCCGCCAGAATCAGCAGCCATGGGATCGCCGCCATCGCGGTGATGGAATAGGAAAGCCACATCTTCTCCCACGCCCAGCCGCGAATGAATTTCTGCGGCAACGCGAAGCTGCCCTGCATGGCGGCGCCCAGCGCCACCACCAGCAAACCGGCCCATGAAACGTCCATTGCGCCGCCTCCTAACTCATCAGCTCGTGCCTTACGGTCCTTCCCTTACGAACGCGTCGTCCGTGTTCTTACAGGCGAGTTCCCGCGTCTAAGAACCGCTTCTTACCTGAGTAACTGATTGATCTCCCTGAGGACTTTCGCATCGAATTTGGGCTTGCGATCGTATGTCAGCAGGCCGTTGATCTCCTGCTCGACGTCGGTGAGCTGCGTGTAACAGACGCCGGTGAAAGGCAGCTTGGCGATGGCTTCATAAAGACCGCGAAGCCGTGTCAGGGCCGCCTCGGCCGTCTTTTCGATGCCTGCGTAGCCCCACGCATCTTTGGGAACTTCATGCCCGGGCGGTATGAAGGCGATGCCGCCGAACTCGGATAGATAGAGCGGCGAACCGTTGTAAGCGAAACCGGGAATCAGATAACCCGGGCCGGTCGGCGGCATCGTCACCCCAGGGCGCGAGAAATCGCGATTCCAGCGCTCGAAGAGCAAATCCCCCCTGCGCGCGTAATCGTGCACCGCGAACAGATCGGTCTGGTCAGTATGCTGCCAGCCTTCGTTGTCAATGACCAGGCGCGTGGCATCCAACGACTTTGTCAGCGAGTAAAGCGACTTCAGGTGGTGCTGCTGACGTGGATCGCGTACGTTCGGCACGCCCCAACTCTCGTTGATGGGCGCCCAGATCACGATGGAGGGATGATTGTAGTCCCGCTCCAGAGCCTCGATCCACTCCCGCGTGAACCGATCCACATAAGCCCCATGGAAGACGTAGGCGTTCGGCATCTCGCCGGAAACCAGCAAACCCATGCGGTCGGCCCAGTACAGATACCGCGGGTCTTCCACCTTCTGGTGCTTTCGAGCCCCGTTGAAGCCCATCTCCTTGGTCATGCGGATGTCGTACTGGATGGCTTCGTCCGAGGGCGGGGTCAGGTTGCTCTGCGGCCAATATCCCTGGTCCAAAACAAACTTGAGATACAGCGGGCGCCCGTTGAGCACAAAGCGGCCGTTCTCAACGCCCACCGATCGGAAGCCGAAATACGAGGACACTCGATCCAGCACAGTGCCCCCGCGACGCAGCTCGAAGGTCACGTCGTACAGGTTGGGCGAAGCTGGCGACCACAGGCGCGGTTCGGGAACGCCGGCCACCAGAGTGACCGGGGAGCTTTCCGCCGCCACCGAGCCCGTGGCCGCCACTTTTTCGCCGGAACGGATCACGGCGTGGAACTCCAGGCCCGCGGCGGGAGCGCTGACCCAGCCCTCGAAGCGCACCGTGCCGTCATTGTCGGGCGTGATGCGCACGCGCTCCAGGTGCGTTGCCTCGAGGGGCTCCAACCAGACGGTTTGCCAGATGCCGCTGGTCCGGCTGTAAAAGATGCCGCGCGATTTCGGCTCCCAGTACTGCTTGCCGCGGGGGATCGAGCGATCGGTGGGCGGATCTTCGGCTCGCACGGTGAGCACGTTCGAACCCGGCCGCAGGCGCTCGGTGATGTCGAAGCCGAAAGGGGTGCTGCCGCCTTCGTGGCCGCCGACGTACTGGCCGTTGACCCATACCATGGCGCGGTAGTCCACAGCGCCGAAACGCAGCCAGATGCGCTTTCCGCGCCAGGCTTCCGGAACCGTGAAGCGCCGGCGATACCAGACCCACGGGTGGAAGGACGGATCGCCGACCCCGCTGGCCGGCGACTCGAAACAGAATGGTACAATAATGTTCCGGCTGAACTTGCGCTCGCCCGCCGCCCAGTTCTCCTTCAGACCCACGTTGGCGTCGTCGAACTCGAACTCCCACGAACCGTTCAGGTTCAGCCATGGCTCGCGCTGAAACTGCGGCTGGGGATGTTCCGGGCGCGGAATCGTTTGCGCCACGCACGCGGCGGCGCACAACACGAATAAGGCCTTGGTTCTCACATCGTGAGAGCTTATCAAATCGCCGCGGCGCTGCGGAGGCTCCTACTGGAATGCGAGAGTCACGTCCACGGTGAGAGTCGCGTCGTTAGGTTCGATCCGCGCACGAGCCTTCTTCAGATTCTCGAAGACTCCCTCCTCGCGCACGCGGTTCAGGAAATAGTCCGGGTAGTCGGCATTGAATGGCTGCCCCGGCTTCAGCGTCCACATGCGCCGCACGGCCGCCTCCCCGTGCAGGTCCAACCCCTGAATCGCCAGTTTCCCGAAAGCGTACCGCGGACCGGGTTGGATGCGAATCAACAAATCCACCCTCCTGGCCTCATCGCGGATTTGCCTCTCCAGATCAGCCCGGACGCGCATGAAGCCCTCCCGGCGCAGGCGGCGCTCGATCTGCTCCACGCCCGCCTGGACGCGCGCCCCGTCGAACATCTCATCGCTCTTCAGACCGGCGGCGCGCAGCAACTCTTCGGCCGCCAGCGGCGCCCCTTCGATCCGCACCGCGCCCAGATTGTAGCTTTCGCCCTCGTTCACCTTTACCGTGACGACGACCCCTTGGATGCCTTCAGCCGGCGCAGCGTGGATCTCGGGAAAAGTGACGCGCACGCGTCCGCGGGCCTCGTAGAGCGGCCGCACACTGGTCTCCAGCAACTGGCGGAAGCGTTTCTCCGTATAGGGCACGCCCACCGCCACCCCGCTGATGGCTCGCCGCAAAGCGGTCTCGGGAATGACCTGATTGTTCAGAAAACGCACCTCTGCGATGGCGGGCGGCGTAAGGGCGGGACGAAAGACCGCGGCCAGCGGCTCGCCTGCCTCTGCCGTGAGGCGCCCTGCCACACGCTCCCGGCGTCCTTTGCTTTCCAGCAGCTCCTCGATCGCACGGGCGTAACGGGCAAGCAGCCCCTCGGTCGCCGGAATTTGTTCGCCGAACAGCGGATCGAGCCGGCGCAGGTGCTGCTTGATCTCCTCGTCGGGGACGCCCAGATCCTCGAAGCGCACCGGGAACAAAGGCCCGGCTTCCACCACATGAAAGGCGACCGCGTATCCTTTGCCCGAAGTCGCCGGGCCGAACCGGAACTCGATGGTTTGGAAAGCTCCGGTGGCGGCCAGGCGGTCCCGCGCGAGCTCGAAGTCTTGCGGTCCGGCGACCTGCCCGAGCTTCAGACCCGCGGCCGCAAAAATCTGCTCCGGCGAATAATTCTGGTTACCGGTCACGCTCAAACTCTCGATCGGCCAGGCGCGCGGAGGCTCTGCTTTCACACCCTGAGCGGTGGGCGCCGACCGCTGGAAAGCGCCGGCTGACAGACACACCAACAGCCAAACCGCTGCCTTCATGCTTCTAGCTTCAGTATCGCGCGATGGGCGCGACGGACGTGGCGGGCCTCAGCGAGTGAACCGGCCCACGAAGCCTCCGCCGGAGCGCAGAGTGATCCAGAGGGAGTCGTTGGCCCGCAGCGTGTGGTGCTCGATCTTCACCGCGTCCGGCTCGGCTTGGTCGCGGATGAGCACCGCCTTGTAGGTCCCTGGCCCTAAAAAACTCAGGTCCACCCGCACCGTCCTCGCGTAAGGACCATTGTTTACGGCAAGAAACCAGGTGTCGCCTTTTCGCCGAGCGAAAGCCGCAACCTCGCCGATCTCCGAGATTGGCAGAACCACCGTTTCGTCCCAAACGCTGGGGATGCTCTTGAGGATCTCGACGGTGGGATTCGCCAGAATGTTGGCGGGGTGCGCGGCATAGACCAGCAGCGGGGCGGGCAGCAGAATCGCATTGGCGACCTGGTGTGCCCAGGTCGTGTCGGCCAGACGGCGGGTGAAGTGCGTGGGTGTGTAATCCGCCAGTCCGGCCAGCATGCGCGTGAAGGGTAGAGTGACGTCCTGCTGAGCGTAAGGCCCGCGCATCTCCATGCCGCGAATCGCTTCCACACCCAGCAAGTTCGGCCAGGTACGCTCGAGTCCCGTGGGCTTGTTGGCGCCGTGGAAATCCACGATCAGGCGGTACTCGGCGGCCAGCCGCAAGATGGTCTCGTAGAGTTCGATCACCTCCTTGTGCTCATGATCGAAAAAATCAATTTTCACGCCCGCCACCCCTACCCGGCGGCACATCTCGAACATTTCCCGGGTGCGCTTCTCGTCGCCGAGCGCGGCGCGGCTGCGCCACAGGATGATGCCCACGCCCCGCTGTCGCGAGTAATCCACGAGTTCCTTCAGGTCGCTCTCCGGCCATTTCGCCCAGAATCCCTCCAGGAGGTTGTACTCGAAGCCCAGCTCGGCCGCCAGTCGGGAGAACTCCTTCATGCCTTCCAGCGTGTTATTGCCGCCGTCCAGGTAGCTCCATACGGCGCGGCCCGGCTTGATCCACTCAGTATGGATACCTCGAGGGAACAACTTGGGATCCGGCGGAGCGGCGACATTGTGCACGATGTCGCAATTCACCAACGTGTTCAAATCGGCGCCCACCATGACGATCCGCCAGGGCGTCGTGATCGGTCCGGTAATCGCCGCCGGACGGGCGAGCCGTTCCACATCTTGCGGAAACCGGAGACGGAAGGGGTAGGAAGCCGGGACCGCGTGGCCCAGGCGAGCATGCAACCCGCCCAGGCCGTCGGCTTGCAAGACCATGCCGCTGTAACGAACCAGCCCACCTTCGGTGATGGAGCCGTATCCGGCATTCCCGGGAAGCCTGAAGGTCAGAGGAGGAGCCACCCAGGCGCCAGGCGCCAGTGCTCGCAAGGACTTTCTCTGGTGCTGCCCTTCGTAGTGATCCTCCAAGTCATGCACCCACACCGTGCTTCCGGCCGCCAGGCGGAAGACCGTGGCTTCATCCGGCACGCGAGAACCGGACCCCGGAACCAGGTGGCGGAACGCGATCCCGTCGTTGTAAGCGCGCACCTCCAGGGTGTACGCTGCGCCGCTCCGCACATGGCGCAGGCCGATGCGCATCCCATTGGCGTGATCCACCGCAACGGAGTGAGGCCCGTACCAGGGGTAGCTCTCCCGGATCTGGTAGGGCTCGCGTTTGCCGAATTCCACCCCGTCAGACAATCGGACGTTGTCCACCGTGATGCCAATCGCCGACGGCTCGATGACCGGCTTGTCGCGGAAAGTTACCGAATACTGCAAACCCGCCGGTCCGAGCGAGAGCCGGAACTCAACGCCTCCATCCGGGCTGGCCAAACGCACTTCTTCGGCCGCCCACAGCCAGGAGGTCAAACAGAACAACAAGCACGATACTCGCAGTGACATCCGCACTCCTTTCGCCTGGGGCCCTACCGGCCCTGTACTTTCTCCGCCTCGTATCCCCCCAGAAAGGGTTGCTCGGCAGCTCTTCTTGCAGGTTGCGCCACGAGGAACCGGCAACGTGGCCGGTGCGCACGTTCCAGAGGCGCAGCCGCGGAGCCGTTCGCGCCCCGGGTGAGCCGAGGAATCCTTGCCGGCCATCGCCCTGCGCTGCGTGTTGACGCCCCACAGCCTTTCAGCCTCGCCCGTCCGCGCAGTCGAGGCGCAGGACCCCCACAGAAGGGAGCCCGCAATCGGCTCAATTCCGTGCGTCCTCCGCACCGAAGGCCGGACACCGGGCGTGCTGCCGGCGTGGCGTCCGGATACCGTGGTCCTAATCCAGCATGCGAGCTCGGCGTGCATGGCCGTCTGAGACTCTTTCGATTATAGGAGCGCGGATTTCGAGTGTCAAACGCGCACCCTCAGATTCCCTGCATCTATAACGATCACTGTAACGATATCGAAGCTCGTTCTGGTATGTTGACCTTGACGGCGCCTGTAGGCGCACAGGAGCTCGTAGCGGCCGCCGAGTGCTCTCAGGGGCCCGCGTCCGCCGTAGAATGCCGGGCGTTGGGCTAGAATGGATCTTTCGGTCCCTCGAGTTCGGCCGTTCAGCGTGAGCCGCAACAGCAGGAGGCCACGAAATCCATGAGCAATCTCATCGTGCTGGGTGCGCAGTGGGGCGACGAAGGCAAGGGCAAGGTGGTGGACCTGTTTGCGGAGCGCTTCGATATCGTGGTGCGTTACCAGGGAGGGCACAATGCCGGCCACACGGTGCGCGTCGGCGATCGGCAGTTCATCCTGAAGCTGGTGCCCAGCGGAATTCTATGCGGCAAGATCGCCGTGATCGGCAACGGCCTTGTAATTGACCCTGCCGCATTGCTCGAGGAGATTGATGCGTTGGAGGAAGCCGGAGTCACCGTGCGCGGCCGGCTGTTCATCAGCAATCGCGCGCACGTCATTTTCCCCTTCCATCGCACACTCGAGCGAATCTCGGAGACTCGTCCCGGACGCCTGGCCATCGGCACCACCTCGCGGGGCATCGGGCCGTGTTACGAAGACAAAGTCGCCAGACGCGGCATCCGCGTCGCCGATCTGCTGGATACCGACAACTTCCGCCAGCTTTACGACGCGTTGGCCGAGGACAAAGAAGTCGTGCGACAAGCTTTTCGACTCGGCGGGCCCATTGACTTCGCGGCCATCCGCGAGTCCTACGAACAATACGCCGAACGCATGCGCCCGATGGTCTGCGATACGGCGCGCCTCCTGAATCGAGCCATCGCCGAGGGACGCCGGCTGCTGTTCGAGGGCGCCCAGGGCACCATGCTGGATGTGGACCACGGGACCTATCCCTTCGTCACCTCCTCCAGCGCCGCCGCAGGCGGCGCCCCTGTGGGGGCCGGTGTCCCTCCCACCGCCATCCACGGCGTCATCGGGGTCTCCAAGGCTTATACCACGCGTGTAGGCGGCGGTCCGTTTCCCACTGAGGCCGTGGACGAACGCGGTGAGATCCTGCGCCGGCGAGGCGACGAATTCGGCGCCGTCACCGGGCGTCCGCGGCGCTGCGGTTGGTTCGACGTCCCCCTGCTGCGCTACAGCGCGATGATCAACGGCTTCGACAGCCTGGTCATCACCAAGCTGGATGTGCTCGACGAGTTTGACGAGATCCCCGTGTGCGTCCGCTACCGTCTGGCTGGTCAGGAAACCGACGAGATGCCCGCCACCCATCGGGCGATGAGCGCCGTTGAACCGGTGTATGAGTTGCTACCCGGTTGGCGCAGTCCCACCGCCGGACTCACGCGTTACGAGGATCTGCCGGCCCGCGCCAAGGATTACTTGAGATTCTTACAGGAACAGACCGGTGTCGAGATCGGCTGCATCTCGACCGGACCGGAGCGTCAGCAGACGATCTTCTCGGCGGGATCCAAGCTCGAGCGGTTTCTCGCGGGCTGACGATCGCGGCGGCCACTCGCGGTGATACACTCTGAGTGCTGCCACTCTCGTAAGGGAGAATGTCCATGCGCCGCCGAGAATTCTTGAAGGCTGTAGCGGGTTGGGCTGGCGCCTCGACGCTTGCTGCGCCGACCCGCCCCAACATCGTCTTCATCGCCGCCGACGACCTCGGTTACGGAGAGCTCAGCATCCAGGGATCCAAGGATGTTGCCACACCGAACATAGACTCGATCGCCGCCAACGGCGTGCGATTCACGAATGGGTATGTGTCGTGCCCTGTGTGCAGCCCGACACGAGCCGGCTGGATGACGGGACGCTATCAGCAAAGGTTCGGCCACGAGTTCAATCCGGGTCCCGCTGAGCTGGCGGCGGAGAACTTCGGCCTGCCGTCGAGCGAGACGACGCTGGCAGAGCGCTTGCGAGCTGCCGGCTACGCGACGGCCCTGATCGGCAAGTGGCACTTGGGCTACCGCCCCGAATTTCACCCTCTCAAGCGCGGTTTCCAGGAGTTTTTCGGTTTCCTTGGCGGTGCTCATCCTTATCTGCCGGGACGCGGCGCCACCGCGATTCTGCGCGGGACCCAGCCGGTTGCCGAATCCGAGTATCTGACCGACGCTTTCGCGCGCGAAGCCGTGGCCTTCATTGAGCGGCGGCGCCGGGAGCCGTTTTTCCTTTACCTTTCCTTTAACGCGGTCCACGCACCGATGCAAGCTACGGAAAAGTACCTGGCGCGTTTCCCCGCCATTGAAGACCAGCGCCGGCGCACCTTCGCCGCCATGCTATCGGCCATGGACGATGCGGTCGGTCGCGTCCTGGCGCGATTGCGCGATCTCAACCTCGAGCAGGATACGCTGATTTTCTTCATCAGCGACAACGGGGGGCCGACCCGGAACACCACCTCGCGCAATGATCCTCTCCGCGGCTACAAAGGCCAGGTGCTGGAGGGCGGCATCCGGGTACCCTTCTTCCTGCAATGGAGGCGACGGCTGCCCGCCGGCAAAGTTTACGAGCATCCCGTCATTGCTCTGGACATCGTGCCCACAGTGCTCGATGCCATCGGAGCGAAAACTTCCGGATCGGTCCCGCTGGATGGCGTCAGCCTGCTGCCCTATGTGACCGGACAGCGATCCGGGGCGCCTCATGATGCCCTCTACTGGCGCTTTGGCGCACAGGCCGCGATCCGCAAAGGCGACTGGAAAATCGTCCGACTGCCGAACGCTCCACCCCAGCTTTACAACCTTGCTGAAGACGTCTCGGAGAGCCGCGATCTGGCTTCCAGCCACTCCGCTCGCCTCAAGGAGCTGCTGGCCGATTGGGAGGCTTGGAATCGCCAGCTCGCCGAGCCGCGTTGGCAAACCCCTCGCGCCCAAACTCAGCGCGCAACCCGCAGAAGGGTGCTATGACGAGGCACAACCGCCGCAACGGGTCGCACGGCATGCTGTGGATTGTCGGAAGTGCCGCGGATGCAGGAACTCATCCGAACCAGCGCCGAGGCTGTGGCTGCGCCTGTTAGATCAGCGCCCTAGAAATGCCTCCAGGCGATCTACTTCGCGACCCGCGGCTTCCATGTGCCGCCGTGCCGCGGCGGTATCCCCCTTGCTCAGCGCCGCCTCGGCCTGGTCCATGTAATACTCCATCCGCTTCCAGGAAGCGGTGATGTCGCCGCGTAATGACAGGCCCATGGCGCGCTGCTGGCGCTCGAGAGCCTCCAGGCTCGTCTTCACGGCCCCGGCCCGTGAGGCCAGCATCACCATGCGGTCCTGAAGCTGTTGGGTCTCCTGATGTGACACTGGAGGTGTAGCCTCCGGTGTCACCGCGCGGGCCGGGGGTTGCTGCGGCGCAAGCTGCTGGGCCTCGCTGCGAGCCGGGGCTTCCACAGCCGACTCGCCAGGCCGCGGAGCTGGCAAGCCTGTCTGAGTCCGAGGCTGCGGCGGACTGACCGGCGCTGTGAATGTTGGCGCCGCGGCCTTCTCCGGCCGAGAGGGTGCGGCGGCTGAGGGCGGCGGCTCCGCAAAAGCACCTGGCTCGGAAACAGGAGCTTGGGGCGGCGGCAATGGCTCTTCGGTTGGGGGACCCGGCGTTTCACCGGGCACGGCGCCCGTGCGGAACCAGCGCGGAAGTTGGGTGGCGGCGACGACGAGCAGGGCAACCGCCATCATGGCGCCCAGCGCGACGTAAACTGCCCGGTGGCTCTTGGCCGGTGCCGGAGGGGGAGGAGGTGGCGCAGGAGCGACCGCACAAGGGCTAGGTTGCAGCGCGGGTGGCGGAGGTGGCGGCGGTGCAGTCGCCTGCGTGGCGGCCAGCGGCGCGGCCGCGGCGCTCATTCTCTTGCCAACCTGTTCCAGGGCCGCTCGAAACGCGTCCGCTGATTGGAAACGCTGCGCGGGGTCCTTGGCGATCGCCGTCATGATCAGCTCGTTCAGCGCAGGGCCAAGCAACGGGTTCACTTCGATAGGGGGCGTGACCTGACCCTCCAGATGCGCCGCCATAATGCTGAACTCGCTGTCTCCTTTGAAGGGACGAGTACCCGTCAACACCTCGTAGAGCGCCACACCCATCGAGTAGATATCCGAACGCGGATCCAATGTCCCGCCCGTCACCTGCTCCGGCGACATGTAGTAGAGCGATCCGAGCGTCGCGCCCGTGCGCGTGAGTTGACGGTCGCCTGCGGCTTTCGCGATGCCGAAATCCATCAGTTTCACGTGGCCCTGCGGCGTGATCATGATGTTGGCCGGCTTGATATCTCGATGGATCACACCCCGAGAGTGCGCGTAGCTCAAAGCCGACAGCGCCTGGCAGAAATAACCGATTGCTTCCCCGATAGGGATGGGACCCTGTGCGAGACGCTCGTCCAGTCCGATGCCTTCGACCAGCTCCATCACCATCACAAGCTGGTTTCCGGCACGGAACGCGGTGCGCAGCGCAGCGATGTTGGGATGATCTAGCGCCGCCAGCACCTTGATTTCGCGTAAGAAACGATCAGCAAGGGCTGGGTCGTGCTCCAGGTTGGGCAACAGGACCTTCATCGCCTCGACCCGCTCGGAGAGCACGTTGCGGACCTTGTAGACTTGACCCATCCCTCCGGCGCCCAACACGCCGAGGATTTCGTAGTCACCGACTCGTTCACCGACCTGATATGCCATGATTGTTCTGATTATGCGCCTCCCAACGTGCAGTGTAAAGGGGGCTCAGCCGGAACCCTTTCCGTACCCCGTGTCATAGCGATTGCTGATGCACCGGCTTGCCACAGGTGAATCAGACCCGGCGCGTTCATCGCAGCTCCGAGACCACCCTACCCGCGCCGGGGCACGGTTAGGCGGGCGAAACCGCGTGAAGAGGGGGAACCGGGGCGTGTGGCAGACCTTGGAGCGCAACGCCTCGCGTCAAGCCTCCCGCCGGCGGGTGAGCGTGGTAGGCACTGCTTGGACGCGCCGGGTGCTCAGGACGCCAGCCGGGACTCGCGCGCCTGCATCCCCAACGCGGGTGACGCCCGCTTAAAACAATTCCTGGCTTTCATGATTTTGCCCCTGTGCTGCCTGCTCCATGAAGTTGCGCCACCCCCTTGTGTCGCCCTGGAGCAACCCGCGGCCCTAGCCGGTCACTTGCTGCGCACCGACAATGAGGGAGTAAATCCGGTGCAGGTCGTCGGCCGAGTAGTACTCAATCTCGATCCTGCCGCGCTGGTCAGAGCGTGCCACAATTCGCACCCGGGTCCCGAGGACGCGCTCCAATTCGTCCACCGCGGCGCGGACGTTGGGCTCGTCCATCACCTCCTCAACCGGCTTCGGCTCCCGCGGCTGCGTCATTCGTTGCACCAAGCGTTCAACCTGGCGAACCGACAGACCCTGAGATGCAGCCTTCTCGGCTACTTGCCGCTGCAAATCCGCGGTCGGCAGACCAACGATGGCGCGCGCATGACCCATGGACAGCCGGTGCTCGGCCAGCAATTGCTGCACATCCTCGGGCAGCTTCAGCAAGCGGAGCAGGTTGGAAATGGTGCTCCGGTCCTTGCCTGTGCGGCTGGCGATCTCTTCGTGGGTAAGGCCCAACTCCAGGACCATGCGCTCCAACGCACGAGCTAGTTCTATGGGATTGAGGTCCTCGCGTTGGACGTTCTCGACCAACGTGATCTCGAGGAGCCGTTCATCCGGCACGTCGCGCACAAGTGCCGGAACCTCGGTCAGCCCTGCGAGCCTCGCGGCGCGCCACCTCCTCTCGCCGGCGACCAGTTGATACCGGCTGCCGTGCGGGCGCACGAGCAACGGCTGAAGAATACCATGAGCCCGGATCGAAGCGGCCAGCTCTTCAAGTTTCCCGGCCGGAAATGCACCCCTGGGTTGAACGGGATTGGGGTCTATCAGGTCAATTGGAATCCTCGTCGCCGCGGCGGCGGGCAGCCGCTCCTCAGCCGGTGGCGGCGTGCCTCGGACGGGAAGCAGCGAGCTCAAACCTCTTCCAAGTGCCCTACGTGGATTTCCGGTGGGCTTGGTCATTCTCCAGTATCTCCTTGGCGAGCTGGATGTACGCCTCTGCTCCCCGGGAGCGGATGTCATACACGAGGATCGGTTGCCCGTAGCTAGGGGCCTCGGCCAAGCGGATGCTGCGGGGGATGATGGTTCGGAGGACCTCGTTGCCGAAGAACTCCCTGAGGTCCTGGGCGACCTGGCGGGTAAGGTTCGTGCGGTCATCGTACATGGTCAGCAGGATGCCTTCGATGGCCAGCTGGTGCCCAAAGGCGTCGCGAACCCGGTCTATCGTGTCCATAAGCTCGGAGATCCCTTCCAGGGCGAAGAATTCGCACTGGATCGGGATCAACACCGAATCCGCCGCCACCAGCGCGTTCAGTGTCAGCAGATCAAGAGCCGGCGGGCAGTCAATCAAGACGTAGTCATAGAGAGGCCGCACGGGACCCAGGCGATCAGCAAGGCGAAATTCGCGGCGGTCAAGATCCACGAGCTCGATGTTGGCGCCGACGAGATTCTTGTCAGCCGGGACGACGTCCAGGCCTTCAAAACCTGTGGGAACCGCGATCGAGGCTAGGTCGCGGTCACCGAGGAGAGCATCATAGAGGCTGCATTCGCTGCGCCGCTTATCAATACCCAGGCCCGTGGTCGAATTGCCTTGCGGGTCGGTGTCAATGATGAGTACGCGCAGGTCATTCGCGGCGAGCGAGGCGCCAAGGTTAATCGCGGTGGTGGTCTTCCCGACGCCGCCTTTCTGATTCGCGATCGCTATCACCTTCCCCACGACGGTCTCCTGGATCTCGGGACGAGCTGGTCAATACTGCTCACAGGCCGCTACCGAGCCTATACTACCAAATTCGGGAGACTGCACAGCGCGAAGCTGAACCAGTTCCACGTGGAACAATCTCGTCTGCAACCGTGAGGCTTGGTGCAATTGGCCCCGCCGCTCTCAAACCCTGGGGCGCCTCCTACCGCTGCGATCCCGGCTGATTTGCTGCGGAACGCTTACGATCGGTTCCTCCGTCCACCCAGCATTCAACGCAACCCGGGTTCGGGAGGCGATCCAGTCACTGCTGCCCAAACACACCGTAGCGCAGCACCGGGCCGCCGTTTCACGTGGAACAACGGGGGCCAGCCTACCACTCGCTTCCGACGGTCATGGACGCAGTTTACGGGACTCCACGGGTGCCGACCTCAGCCCCCTCCTCACGGCGCCCAACAGCAGCCACCGATCCCTTCCCCAAGGCAACTTGATCCTCTCCAACCAGTCCACCACCTCAGACGAGGACCGTCCCCACTGCGCGCCCGCCAACACCCCAATGAACCGTGCGCATCGCCCGGCCACGTCAAGCATCGTTCTCTCAGCCACCGCCCGCGAGATCGCCCAGTCATATTCCGGCGGCGCCTCACTCGCAGGCCCGAAGTGCACCCTCACGTTGGCCCAACCCCGCGTTGATTCCCTCAGAAACGCCGCTTTCCGGTGATCGGACTCCGCCAACGTCACGCTACACTCCGCCCGAACGGCCGCCAGCGGCACTCCCGGAAAACCTGCTCCCGATCCAACATCAATCACCGACAGCGGTCCCTCCGGCAGCTTGCTCGCCAGGAAAAGCGATTCAGCGAAATGGCGCACCACGATCAGGCGGGGATCACGAATGCCAGTCAGATTCAGGACTCGGTTCCACTGCGTCAGCAGCAGGTAGTGCTCATACAATCGGCTCCCCGCATCCGCGTTCACCTCGCAGATGCCGGATACCGCGCTGCGCAGCCAACTAATGAACTTCTCCTCTGCAATTGGATGCCCTAGGGTCTGACGGCCCCGTCGCTGCTGAAGACTACCCACCGCGCCCATCCCCCTCCTCCATCAGCTCCCGCCATCCACGGCGTGCTTACGATAGCCCAGCCTGATCGTCGTTGCGATCACCCATAAGTACACGGCTTGACCTTCGATGTCACCCTCAGGTAAGGTTCTCCAGCGGCGGCTCCACTGGATTCACGGCGCAACTTCACCACACCCCTGATCCGCTCAGGATTGCGCGCCGGCCCCCACCAACGCGGAGCCTTCAATCCGATGCCGAAGCGTCCCGGGCGCTCACCGGGCGGTAAGCAGCGCGCGAAGGTGACGGGCGCGCTCAGGTGACCGAAGCTGCCTCAAGGCCTTGGCCTCGATTTGCCGGATCCGCTCCCTCGTGACGTCGAACTCCTGGCCGATCTCCTCGAGCGTGTGCTCCCGTTCGCACCCGATGCCGAATCGCAAGCGGATAACTTTCTCTTCCTTCGGCGACAGCGTCTTCAAGATGTTCGCCGTCTCCTCGCGCACATTGGCCTCGATGACCGCCTCCACCGGCGAGCCGACCCACCGATCCTCAATGAGATCGCCGAGCGCCGACTCCCCGTCCCTGCCGACAGGCGTTTCCAGCGACACCGGGTCACGAGAGATCGTCTTCAGCTTCTGCACCTTCTCGACCGAGATGTCCATGCGCCGGCCGATCTCCTCATTCGTCGGCGCCCGGCCCAGCTCCTTCTCCAGCTCCCGATTGGCCCTCAGGAACTTGTTCATGCTCTCATTCATGTGGACCGGGATCCGAATCGTCCTCGATTGGTCCGCAATCGCACGCGTGATGGCCTGACGGATCCACCACGTCGCGTAAGTCGAGAACTTGTAACCCCGCCTGTACTCGAACTTGTCAGCGGCGCGCATCAGGCCGATGTTGCCTTCCTGGATCAAATCCAGCAAGTGCAGACCCCGATTCACATACTTCTTCGCAACGGAAACCACCAGCCGCAGGTTCGCCTCAACCAGGTCCTTCTTCGCCTTCTCGGCTTCCGCCTCCCCCTGCCGAATGACCTGCAAAGTGTGCTGCAACTCGCTCAGGGAGGCCCCCGCCTGCTGCTCCCGCTTTCGAATCTCCCGCTTTAACTCTTTCAGCCTTGCATCGCTGGACGGCGTCCCGTTCTCCTGCAGCCGCTTCACCTGCCCCTCGAGCTGGGTTAGCTCCTCAACCGCCCGCTCGATCTCTTTCGCAAAGTCGGACCACCGATTGGGCAGGAACGGAATCCGACGGATCGCGAGCGAGGTCGCAACCCGCTGTCGCGCCAGCTTCATCAAGCTTTTGCGGCGCGCCTTCTTGCTGCCCGACGTGCGGCCCTCCAATCGCACGGCCAGATCTCGCTGCTTCTTGTAATGCGCCACCACGTCGGCAAACATCCTGGTGATCTCTTCACGCCGCTTCTGCTCGCCGCCGGAATCCTCCTCGACCTCCCCAAGCTCAACCCAATTCTCCAGGTCCTCGGCACCTCTCTTGATCGCTTCGGCCAGCTCCACCACCGCCTGCTGAACCAGTGGCGAGCGGCTGATGGCCTTCAACATCCGAAGCTTCCCACGCTCCATCCTGCGCGCCAGATCCACTTCCCCTTCGCGGGTCAACAGCGGAACGGCACCCATCTCGCGCAGGTACACCCGGACAGGATCGTCCGTGTAAATGGACTCCTCACCCTGCTGGATGGAGTGGTAGTCCTCTAGCTCGTCCGCCTCGAAGAACTTTGGCTCCTCCTCGAGCAGACCCAGAGAATCGTGGCTCTCGCTCAAGAAGTGGTCCTCGTAATGCTCCACTATGGTTCACCTCCCGATGTCGCGCTCAGGCCCGGCTTGCAACTGTGTTCCCGGGTTAGGCAGGCTCTTCGCTTTTGGTTCCCGGCTACCGCCGGCGCACTTGACAATGACGTACAGCTACGCTTCCCGTGTAATATAATAACATCCGAACCGCCCAAAAGTTAAGCCCCAATTTCACGGATGTTTCCGGACGGATTTGGTTACACCAAAAATGCCTTCGCCTGAGGCTCTGCCCCGCAACCTCAGCGACCCCCGTGGCCCCGCTCAGCTCCTCTTCTGTCGCATCAAGCTCCTCAATTCGCTAAAGAAGGCCTCTTCATCCTGGAAGTTCCGATACACTGAAGCGAACCGTACATAGGCGATCTTGTCCAGCGAGCGCAGACGCTCCATAACCAGTTCGCCTATTTCAGTAGTGGAGATCTCCCGCTCAGGACTCTCCATCAGACGCGCCTCCACCTCGTCCGCGATCTCAGCCAGCTTCGTCATGCTAACCGGGCGCTTCTCACATGCCTTCAGCAAACCAGCCAGCACCTTCTGACGATCGAACTTCTCTCGCCGACCGTCCTTCTTGATCACCATGTAGGGCACTTCGTCAATTCGCTCATACGTGGTAAACCGCCGCTCACACGCCAGGCATTGGCGCCGTCGGCGGATTACGTCCCCCTCCTTGCTCTCCCGCGAATCCACTACCTTATCATGCCGATGACCGCAGAACGGGCAGATCACAGCTTCACCTTCTCCCGCACTCCCCTAAGCGTCGCCAAACTGATGCCCTCTCTGATGGCTAGCAACAACCCAAATGGCACCACGACTACGAATGTAAGCGTCCAGATTAGTACCGCCATTGCAACCGCAGGCTCCAGCGGCACCAGGAAGATCTCCCTCAATACAACGGCCGAAACCACCTGGACTCCCCCTCCGATACCCGGTATCTGTACCAGGCTCCCCAGCGACACAAAACCCATGAAGACCACAACGTCCCCGAGTCCGAACCCCGCTGTCCACGGAGTAGCCCGAAACAGGCACCAATACCCCCCTGCGATCAACATCCACTCCAGGAACGTGTACAACACCACCCAGCCCACCGCGCTAGCCTGCCGCGTCGAAGCCAGTCCCTCCATAAACGCGCTGATCACCGCCTCCGCCCTCTCGAGGTACTGGGCAGGCAAGAAACCCAATGCATCCAGGAGCCGCTGCCGCATGCGATCGGAAAACTGCCGCATCAGCACCAGCACCACCAAGCACACGGCTGACAGCGCCCCAACAAGGTACCCGCCCGCCTGAAGAGCCCAACGCAACCCAGGACCCAACATCCCCCGCGAAGGATCCACCTGCGACACCGCAATGCCGAAAACCATCAGCACCGCCAGCAAGTCGTAGATCCGTTCCAGACTCCAAGCCGCGACCTGGGAGGACAGCGACACCCGTTCCTTCACCGAGATCAAGTACGGCCGCACAAATTCGCCGACCCGCCCCAGAAGAACAACCGCCGTGAACCCTACTGCGGTGGCGAAAAACAGGTTCCAGAGGCTGGGTGACGCCTTCACCGGCCGCAACATTACAGCCCACCGCAGCGCCCTTCCGAAATACGTCCCCAAGATCAACAGCGCCGAGACCACAACCCACGGCCACGCGAGGCCCTGGAAAACACTCGCGAAGATTTGCCAGCGAAATCCGCTCCCCCGGAACCGCCACACCACCCAGCCGATGACTGCGACGGCCACCACCACTACCGCCGCTCGCCAACCCCATCGGGACCGCGCCGCACCCGCCGGCCCCGCGCACCCGTCCGGCGAATCCCCCACCACGTGGTTTCCTCTCAAGCCCACCCTTTGCAAGCCGACGCCTGCGCGGTGCATTCGAGCGCACCCACCCGCCAGTCGGGCTAGAATAGATCCTGGCATGACCCATCCGGGCTTGGCGGCTCGGCCGGCGCCCCGCCCTGGCGCCGAGCTCCGGATTTCATCGAACTTCCCATGATAAATCCTCGTTCTACCAAGTGGAAGCCGGGAGCCGGAGCATGGGCATCTGGTCCAAGCCCTCGACCCCCACTTCCGAGAGGCATACCATGCCGAGCGCCGTCATCTCGGTCCGCACTCCACCGCCTCCGCCGCGGTGGTGCAACGCCGGATGGCCGTGCGCGCCTGCATGGCGGCGGTTGAACAGCTTGGATCCGGACCTCGAACTCATCGAGCGCTGTCTTGCGGGTGACGAAGCCGCTTGGGAGCAGCTCATCAAAGCCCACACCAGGCGCGTCTACGCCATCTGCTATCGTTTCACCGGTAACGATGCTGAAGCACAGGAGCTAACACAGGAAACCTTCCTGCGCGTCTTCCGCACTCTAAAAACATTCCGCGCCCGTGAGGGCTCCTTCCTGGTGTGGTTGGCCCGCCTGACGCGCAATCTTCTTATTGACTACTACCGTCGCAACAAGCTCCAGCGCGCCTCGGATTCCCTTGAACAGCAGCTTCCGGTTCTCGAAGAACGCGCCGGCCTGGCTTCGCGCACCGACAGCCTTTTAGCGGGCCGCGAAGCCTCCGAATTGCTCCAAGCCGCCCTGGCGAAGCTATCGCCCGACCTGCGGGAGACTGTCATCCTACGCGATCTCGAAGGCTTCGAATATCGCGAAATCGCGCAAGTCCTCCAGATCCCCGAAGGCACCGTCAAGTCGCGACTGAACCGAGGCCGTGCCGAACTCGCGCGCATCCTGAGACGACAGGGGGTGCCCGTATGAACTGCGCCGACCTGGAACTTCTCATCTGCGACTACGTGGACGGTACGCTTCCGCCGGCAAGCCGCCGCCTTGTCGAGAACCACCTGGAGGGTTGCCCCGCCTGCGCTGCCCTGGCCCGCGATGCCCTCGCAGGTCTGGCTTTCGCCCGGCAGGCCGACCTCCCCGAGCCACCGCCCGAGCTGCTCACACGCATCCTCTTCGAGATCCCAACTCGCCTCGAACATCCACGTCCTTCACGTGGCCTCTCGCGGTGGCTCGCCGCACACCTGCATCCGCTACTCCAGCCCCGCTTCGCGATGGGCATGGCCATGACAATCTTGTCGTTCTCCATACTGGCTCGCTTCGCCGGTATCGCCCCACGCCAACTCACACCCTCGGACCTGCACCCCGCTAGGGTGTGGCAATCCCTTGAGGATCGGGCCCATCGCACTTGGGAGCGCGCCCGCAAGTTCTACCAGAGTCTCCGCGTGGTCTACGAGCTGCAAACGCAATTGCGGGAATGGTCAGAGCTGCGTCAGGAGGAGGAAGCTCGTAGAACGCAAACTCGATCCGCCGGTCCACCCGAGGCCGGCGAATCACAACCGCCGGAGTCAGAAAGCGTCCCGGCCCGCCCCGGCCCCGCTCAGCCGGGTCAACCGGCCGGTCGGGACGGCCATTGAGTACTGAGCAGAGGAGCATGGACAGCAATGAACTGCATTAATCATCCGGAATCACCCGCCGTGGCCTATTGCCGCACCTGTGGGCAGCCACTGTGTGCCGTCTGCCAACGCCCCGCCCACGGTAGCATTTACTGCGACCAGCATCTCCCGGCCCCGGCGCCAGCTTCCACGTCCGTTCCGCCTCCCCCACCCATCACCGGGGCCTCGCCGGGACTCGCCTTTCTGCTGGGCCTCATCCCTGGCGTCGGGGCCATCTACAACGGCCAATACGCCAAAGGATTGGTCCACGTCGTCATCTTTGGCCTGCTGATCAGCATCGTCAGCTCCGGCGCCGCCGCCGACTTCGAGCCTCTGTTCGGCTCCCTGATCGCCATCTTTTACATCTACATGCCGTTCGAGGCTTACCATACCGCCAAGCGCCGCCAGCTCGGCCAGGCCGTGGATGAGTTCTCCAGCATTTTGCCCATGCGCGCCCCCGCCGCGGGTTTTCCCGTCGGCCCTGTGCTCCTGATCGCCCTGGGCTTTCTGTTCCTGCTGAACAACCTCAACTTGCTGCGCATCGAGCGCCTCATCCGTTACTGGCCGGTCTTGCTCATCGGCCTGGGCGGCTACATGCTCTATTGCCGATTGACCGGCGGTCCGCACGGACGCTGCTCAGGAGACGGCCATGCACAATCCTGACGGATCCCTGATTCGAGCCGTTCGTGGTCCCATCATGCTCATCACTCTCGGCGCTCTGTTCGCCTGGGACTACTTCGGACATCAGCCCTTCTGGCGCACCTTCCCCATCTTGCTGATCGTTTACGGATTCCTCAAGCTCATCGAGCGTTTGACCGCGGACTCAGGCCAGCCGCGCTACGGAGGCGGATCATGAGACCACGCTCGCTGATCGGCCCCCTGCTGCTGATTGCATTGGGCGCCCTGCTGCTCGCCAACACCTTACAACCTAGACTGCCCCTGCTCGACATTTTCGCCCGCTATTGGCCTTTTCTCCTCATCGCCTGGGGCGCTCTCCGCCTGCTGGAAATTCTCGTTTGGCGCTGGCGCGGCCTCCCCCTGCCGCATGCCGGCCTCTCCGGCGGCGAGTGGACGGCGATCGTGTTCATTTGCCTCGTCGGCTCAGGCCTTTACGCCGTCAACCAGTACCGGCCCTGGGAGCGACTGGGCGCCTTCACCACCAAGCGCGTCGAGGTCTTCGGCCGTGCTTACGACTTCCCGATCGCCGAACAGCGCCACCCGGCCCCCGGCGTCGCTCACGTCTTCGTCGAGAACCTTCGCGGCGACGTCCGCATCACCGGCAGCGATGCGCCTGAGATCCGCGCCGCCGGCCGCAAGACCATCCGGGCTCTTCAAGACACCGACGCCGCACAGGCTGACCGACAGAGCCCCCTGGAAGTCGGCGTCACCGGCAACCGGGTCATTGTCCGCACGAACCAGGACCGCGTCACTGGCGATAACCGCGTCTCTGTGGATCTCGAACTCAGCCTACCGCGAGCCGTCAGCGTAGAAGGCCGCGGCCGCGAGGGAGACTTCGACATCCAGGATCTGGCCGGCTCCGTCGAGATCGCCAGCGACAACGCCGGAGTCCGCCTCCGCAACGTCGGCGGCAACGTGAGGCTGAACCTGCGCCGCAGCAGCCTGGTGCGTGCCGCCGGCCTCAAAGGCGCCCTCGAAATCCTGGGCGGGCGAGGCCGCGATCTGGAAATCGAGGACGTGCAGGGCCCGGTTACCATCGAGGGCTTCTACTCGGGAGAACTCCGCTTCCGCAACCTCGCCCGGTCACTCCGGTTCCAGAATCCTCACACCACGCTGCGCGTCGAGAAGGTCACCGGACGAATCGAGATGGACCTCGGCCGGCTCGCGGGATCGCAACTGGAAGGACCCCTGCGCTTCACCACGTCTCGCGCACGCGACGTCGAACTGGAGAGCTTCACCCAGGGCGCCGAGATCTCGGTCGAAAGCGGCGACGTTACCTTACGGCCCGCTTCGCTGCCCCTCGGCCCCATCGAGGTGCAAACCCGCTCCGGAGACATCACGCTCATCCTGCCCGAAACCGCCGCCTTCCAGTTGCGAGCGCAGACCGAACGAGGCACGGTCGTGAACGACTTCGGCCCCGGCCTCAAAGAAGAAACGCTTGGCCGCCACGGCGCGGCTCTCAGAGGAGAGGTCGGCCAGGGACCCGTCATCCGCCTCACAACCTCGCGCGGGTCCATCACGATCCGCAAGGACTCCGGCGAGTCCCTCACGCGCCGCGAAAGCAAGCGCCGCTCCCGCGTGGAGATCGAAGCCGACCCCGGGGGCCTTCGCATTCAGCGCCACTGAGTGGCACTCGACCGACCCCCGCAGGCCCGCGCTCCCGTGTATCTTTGAACAAAGGCCTGCGCCATGAGACGCCGTGACCTCATCGGACTCTCTGCCATCGAACTCGCCGAGCGCCGCATTGAATCTGCCGCCGCTCTGGCGCCCCCGCAACCCGCAGCACGGACCTCGCCACCCGCTCGCATGAAAGCCGGTACCCAGCACGGCTCCTCGGATGATATCCTCCGGGTCCTGGCAGCCCTCGGCGTCAACCACATCTGCGCCACCCTACCTTCGCGCAAGCTGGACGAAGCTTGGTCGGTGGAGGCTCTCACTCGCTTGCGAGAGCGCGTGGAATCCTTTGGCATCCGCCTTGAGATGCTTCCCCTGCCCTTGAGCTCGGTCTACATCACCCGCGCCGAACACCCCAACATCATGCTCGGCAAAAGCCCCGAGCGAGACCGCGAGATTGACGACATCTGCCAGATGATCCGCAACGCTGCCCGCGCCGGCATCCCCGCGCTCAAGTACAACTTGACCATCCTGGGAGTAGTCCGCACCCAGCCCACCAAGGGCCGCGGCGGGGCCCTCTACAGCACCTTCTTCTACGACCAGGCCCGGCAGGAGCCGCCGCTCACCGAAGCGGGCCCCGTCAGCGAGGACGCCATGTGGGAGCGCATCACTTACTTCCTCCAACGCGTCATCCCGGTCGCCGAGGAATACAGAGTCCGCATGGCGTGCCATCCCCACGATCCTCCCATGCCGCGCGGAAAAGGTTTCCGCGGCGTGCATCGGGTGCTGGGAAGCGTCGAGGGTCTGAAACGCTTCATCGAAATCGCGCCCAGCCCGTACCACGGTTTGAACTTCTGCCAGGGCACGGTGGCCGAAATGCTGCAAGACCCCAAGCGTGAGATTTTCGATGTGATCCGCTACTTCGGGAGCCGCAAAAAGATCTTCAACGTCCACTTCCGCAACATCCGCGGCGGTTTCCTCAACTTCCAGGAGACATTCCCCGACGACGGCGACGTAGACATGATCCGCGCCATCCGAGTCTATAAAGAGGTCGGCTACGACGGCATGATCATGCCCGATCACGTGCCGCGTATCCCGGGCGACGAAGGCAGCCGCCAGGCCTTTGCCTTTGCGTTCGGCTACATCCAGGCCCTGATTCAACTGGTCAATTCCGAGGGCTGAGAGTCCAATCCGCAGCCGAACGACCGTCCCACACGTGTTATGCTGTCGAAGGCGTGTCGGCCCCGATGGAGCGTTTCCCTCTGCGTTGGCCCCAGAGCTGGCGTGATCCGCAGCGCTTGGATCTGTTGAAGAATAGCCCCATCAATTGCCTGCTGTTCCCCGGCCCGGAACTCCCTGCCGAGCTGAAGCCGGTCTGGGAAGCGGCACGCCGAGCAGGCTTCGACTGCCGCCTGGAGTCCGCCTCTCAACAGGCGCCCGCGGGCGACCTCTACGTCCGCGTCGTTTCGCGCCGCGAGCTGAACTGGGATGCCGACCAACCCATCCTGTGCGCCGGCGACTGCTTCTGGCCATCAGTGGCTTCCAACGCGGGCGCAGCCCAAGCCGGACCCACGGGCGTGCCCTGGGTGGACTCCAATGGCTGGTTCATCCAACTCGCCCGTGTTCGCGCTCCGAGCAAGTTGCTCTGGCTCTTCTTCGAGCCGCCGGAAAAACGGATCCTGACGCCCCGGGCTTATGAATTGGCCATCGCGGATACGGAAACTTACGGCGCGCGTTGGGCGATCACTCTCGATGCCGCCGCCGCCGGCGATCCAGCCACAGCGGCCCGCATCCTCGAAGCCGTTACGCGAGCCATCCGGTTCTTCCAGGCACACCGAGCCTGGCGTGATTATTCCCCGTGCGCCGCCGTGGGCGTTCTATCGGATTTCGCCGGACCCAACCAATTCTTGGCGGAAGAAGTCTTGCTGCTGCTGGCTCGCCGCCACCTTCCTTTCCGGGTCCTCCTGAAAGAGAAACAAACGCCGCCGGAGTTCACAGGTCTCAGAGCCGTCATTTATCCCGACCAGCAGGAGCCTTCGAGGCCTCTCCGACAGGAATTGCTCGCCTTCGTCCGGGCCGGCGGTCTATTGGTTGCGGGACCGGCGTGGTCCGCACGCGATGGCCGGCCCGGCCCCGCTGACGTGCACGGACGTTACAACGTCTTCCTGCTCGGCAAAGGTCGCCTCGCGATTGCCAGGGAGGATCTAAGCGATCCTTATTTGCTGGCTCTCGACACGCACTTACTGCTCAGTCACCGCAACGACTTACTGCGCTTGTGGAACCGCGGTTCGCTCAACGCATATTACACGGAAGCGCCCGGAGGCCGGACCCGACTGGTACAGCTCGTCAACTACGCCGCGCGGCCTGCCGAACATCCGGTGACACTGGGACTGCCCGTAGCTTACCGCTCTGCCCGTTTTTGGGAATTAGGCGCTCCGGCGCCGCAACCCTTACAACCGACTCCCGCTCCCCACGGCATCGAGTTGCCTCTGCCCCCGTTCCCGATCCACGCCGCCATTGAACTGGAGGGATGAATGAATCAAGGACACCTTGATCGTCGCCGGTTCCTGGGCATTACGGCAGCCGCTCTGGTCCCCGCTCGAACTCCGCCCGCAGCCCCCGTGGCCGTCGCACGCTGCCGCACTTACGGCGCCGAACTGCTGCCCGTCATGGAACGCCTGTTCGATCAATTGGGAGGGCTGGGGCGCTTGGTCAAGGGTAAGGTGGTGGCCATCAAACTCAACCTCACAGGTAGCCCCACTTATCGCCTGGGTCATCGTCCGCTCGGCATGGCGCAGTGGGTGCACCCCACCGTCATCGGCGTCACGCTGCATTTGATGGCCAGGGCCGGCGCCCGACGCATTCGCCTGCTGGAGAGTCCCTGGTCTACGGCCGAGCCGCTGGAAGAGTACATGCTCGCGGCCAATTGGGAACCCGCTGAGCTGGCTAAGGCCGCGCCCAACGTGGAGTTCGAGAACACGAACTATCTCGGCCAGGGACGCAAACACTACGTGCGCTTCCCCGTGCCCGGCGGCGGCTGGATTTACCCCGCTTACGACTTGAACCCCGCTTATCAGGAATGCGATGTGTTCGTCTCTCTGGCCAAACTAAAAGATCACGCCACTACCGGCATCACCCTCTCGATGAAGAACTGCTTTGGCATCACGCCCTGCACGATCTACGGAGACGGGGCGCCTGAGGATGAGCCCGGCCGCTTCCCCGTGGGCGGCCGCGGCATGTTCCACAGCGGCCATCGCAAACCGCCCAAGAGCGCGCCCCAGGAAAAGGATCCCGGCTCGCCCAGACAGGGCGGCTACCGCGTCCCTCGCATCGTGGCCGAACTCGTTGCCGCTCGTCCCATCCACCTGGCCATCATTGACGGCATCGAGTCCATGGCCGGCGGTGAAGGTCCCTGGATCCGGCACGCGCGACCCATCAGTCCAGGACTCCTCATCGCCGGTGAGAATCCGGTCTGCACGGACGCCGTCGCCGCCGTTCTCATGGGCTACGACCCCATGGCCGACCGAGGCCGACCTCCGTTTGAAACCTGCGATAACACCTTACGTCTGGCTGAGGAATTGGGCCTCGGAACTCGCGATCCGGCTCGCATCGAGGTGCGGGGCGCTCCCGTCGCCGACTCCATTTGCCGCTTCCGTAGCTGATCGCCTGGCATCCTGAACATTTTCTATGTTTTATGTTCCTTCGGCCTGCGCCCCTCCTTATCGAGACTCACCAATCCTGTGAGGCCCCCTCCGGAATCGGCGGCGCCCGCCCTCCCCGGGATGCGCAGCGCAGCCCAGCCCCGCGGCCCGGTCTCCCGCCTCGTCACGGAACGCTCCACCCGTAGGCCGCCATCATGATCCGAAAAACAGCAGTGTTGGGCATGAATCCGCGAACCCGCTCGGCCCCCGGTCCGCGCGCCGCCACCAACACCTCTTCTCCCGTGTGGTCGTCGTCTCGCCGAACGTTCTCCAAACGCACGGCGTCCATGGCGTCCCCGGCATCCCGCGCAAGTTCCGCCGGTAGCAACGGGCTTTTCTTCGCTCCGCTCACCACCCGGAAATCGTAAGAATGATCCGCCGTAAAGAGGATCAAAGTCTCCTCCCCGGCCGTCCGTGCGGCCTGCTCCATCAGCCGATCCAGCAGCAGAACCTTTTCAAGCCCCTGTTTGAGCCGCTCGACGTGGAGGTCCACCTCGACCATCAGGAAGTAGCCGTTGGGATTTTGTGAGAGAACTTCCAAAGCGCGCCGCAGCGCCGCCTGTATGTCGTATTCCGACTCATTCACCAAGATCACGACCCGACGCGCCGACGGTTCCCAGTCTCGGAGAGCACTCCCTACCGTGTAACCCTTCGCTTTCAAGGTCTGGACAACGTCACCGCCTAGAAGCGACGCGGCCTCCTGGAAAGCTGCGCCCTCCGGCCGCCGGCCGATCACCACATCCACCCCGTCGCCGAAGCGCGGCCGGGCCAACTGCGCAAGGATCTCGCCGGCTTTCCTGCGATCGTTCACATGGGCATAACAGGCCGCAGGCGTGGCGCCCGTGATCCGATCGTCCGTGATGATGCCGGTCGCCAGCCCACGCTCCTCCGCGTGTTCAAGAATCGTTTTCAGCGGCGCGCCATCCCTTTGCCCGCGCACCGCAGCATCGGATTGCGCGATCACTCCGCGGTGCGTCTTATGTCCGGTCACGATGGCCGTCATCCCGGCCGCCGAATCGCTGACCCACTCGGAAGCCGTCGAAGTGTCCGCCAGCCCGATGTGCGGCAGCGATTGCAAGAACAGCCGCTGCGGTTGCCCGTGTCCGTAAATGCTGGCGGCATTGAGCGTCGCGATTCCACCGGCGTCGCCCAGGAAAAGAATGACGTTCTTCGCACGCCCCTCCGCACCCCACGCGGAGAGCCCCGTCAGAATCCAAGCCAACAGTGTGCGTCTGGTCATAGGCCTCCATCCAAAACACGAGTTGCCAGGGCCTGAAGCCCAAGGCGGCTCGTGCGCCGGGCCTGAGCTCGAAGCCTTTCCCCGGGAGAAATCGCACTTACCATGCCGACCGAAACCTATTGAAAAAGCGCTCCTCGCGCGCGACTGTCCCGCGGCAGTCGTCCGCCCCGCGAACAGTGGGCGTTCGCTTTCTTCCCAGTGAAAAAACCGTCCGGATCCGGCCCGCGCCGCCTTTGCCTCAGCGCGTTGTATGATCGGCTCATGAAGCTTTTCGGACTCCTGCCGGCCTTGCTTCTCACCACCGTGGTGAGCGCCGATTCCGTCTTCACCCAATCCGGGCGCCCCCTGTTCAATGGTAAAGACCTCGACGGGTGGCAGATGATACGGACCCAGGGCCGCGACACCTTCCTCGTCGAGGACGGCGTCATGCGCACCACCGGAGCCAAAGGCATGATCTGGTACACCCGCGAAAAGATCGGCAACGCTGTCCTGCGGGTCGTCTATAAGATGTCAAACCCCAAAGGGAACTCCGGCGTCTTCATTCGCATCCCCGATCCGCCTAAGACGGAAGGCGACGCCATCCACCGAGGCATCGAAGTCCAGATTGACGACAACGACGACGACTTCCACTGCACCGGGACTCTGTACTCCATCACCAAAGCCCTGGCCCGTCCCTACAAGCCGGCCGGCGAATGGAACACCCTTGAAATCACCCTTGACGGCCCGCGCACCGTGGTGCGCCTCAACGGCGTCCTGGTCACGGACTACGACGGCGTCGCCGAGGCTCCGCCCCGCAAGTACCCCTGGGAGCCGCAGCGCGGTCCGCGTCCCGAGACCGGCTACATCGGCCTCCAGGCGCACGACGAACGCGCCGTCATTTATTTCAAAGAAGTCAGCGTCCGCCCCTTACGTTAAGCCCAGCAACCGCGCGGCGTTGTCGTGGTAAATTTTCTTGAGGATTTTCTCCGGCAATCCCAGGCCGTAGATTTTCCAACGACCCTGCGGCGGAATCCGCGCCGGCGCGTAGTCGAAGTACTCATCCTCGGTTTCTAGAAAGCGATAGTAAATCTCGTACAACTGGTCACAGAAGATCTGTTGCGGATACTGTTCCCCATGCGGCACCGCATCCGTGCCGAACAAAATCCGATCCTGGTATTTTTCGAAAAACCGCCGCGCCGTGCGCGGCTGCCGCCCCAGCTCGCCGATCCGCGCGCCGAACTCAACCCACATATTTGGATAGCGATCCATCCACTCGGAGACCCTGCCCAGGTCTTCCGCCACCGCCATATGAAGGCATACGAACTGCGTCTTCGGATGCCGCGCCATGACGCGGTTCCGCGCCTCGTGCAGCTCCGCGCTCGAAGGAAAATCCTTGCCGTAGAAGGACCAGTCAGGGTGCGCGTGCAACTCCTCCCAGCGCTCGTTGAAACGGTCAATCGGCAGGAAGAAGGCCTCCGGATCCGCCGTGTGAATGGCCACCGGCATCTTCAAAGCTCCTGCCGCCTCCCACATCGGATCGAAGCGCGGATCGTCCACTTTAATCAAAGGCCCGCTGGTCACGTTCTCGCGCAGGTACAGACCCAGCGTCTTCAGGATCTTCAGACCGCGCGCTCCGGCCTTGTGCGCCCGCTCGATTTCATCGGCCTGGAGCTTCGCATAATTCGGGTCCGCCACACGGTTCCACCACGGCTCAGTGAACACCAGAAACCGATCCGGATGCGGCTTGGCCAGATACGCAATCACCTGCTCGAGCACCTCGCCGCGCCCTCCCGTGAAGTTCACCATCATGCGGATCCCCTTGCGGTCCATCACGGGCAGCAGCTCCTCGACCTTTGCCGGAAACTGCGGGCCCCCCTCTTTGCCCGGCCCGGGCGACCACGACAGATGCGTGTGAAAGTCAATCACCGGGAACCGCGGCCGCTCGATCTTGCTTTCCTTCACCCGCAGCATGCTGCGCGGCTCGAACTGACTCAACGGCAGCTCGGCAGGCTCGGGAGCCTTAGCTTCGCGCCGGCAGCTCAGCGCGCCTGCCGCTCCCGCGGTCGCCGCTACTGCCAACCACGTCCTCCGTTTCATCGTTTCACCTCACCCGAACTCTTCAACCGCTCCGCAGCCCTGGCCTTCAGCGCGGCCAGCTCCGCCGAAGGTTTCGCAGGTTCGCTTGGCAGCTCCACCACCGCATTGGCCGCCTGCCGCCAGAGCGCCACAGCTTCCTCGCGCTTGCCCGCCTTCTCCAGCTCCTCGGCAGCCGCCACCCACTCACGAATGGTCTCGTCAATCGGCGGGCGCCCGACTCCCAGATTACGCGGATACTCCGCCGCTCGCAAAATGGCGCGCGCGGCTTCCTCGTGCCGCCCAGCCTTTTGGTGCTCCCGAGCGATGCCCCAGTGCGCCCTGCGATACAGCGCCAGCGCCGAAGTCTCTCCTTCGCCGGTCACGAACTTCGTACCCTCCATCAACCGCGCCGCCTCAGCGAATCGGCCGATTTCCAGGTACGCCTGGGCCAGAGCTTGAATCACCGAGGAGCGAGCGCGCACCGCCGCCGGCGCATTCTCCAGCAATGCCACCCTCCGGTCATGCGCCTTCATCTCGCCCAACAGCCGCGCCAGCTCAAGATACAAACGGTGCTCGCCGGGCCATAGCCGGATCGCCTGCTCATAGGCTGCCGCCCCGTCGGCTCGCGTCGCCGCATCGCGCCCCAGTGCCTGGCCCAGATTGCGATGCGCCAGCGCATTCTGCGGATCGAGCCGGACTGCCTCGCGCCACGCGGCCACCGCCTCATCCACCCTGTAATTCGCCGCCAGCGCGTTCCCTAAGTAGTACGCTGCCCGACCATCGCTGGGATTGGCTTTCCGCGCCGCCTCCAGGACCGCGATTTCCTCTACCCGATGCGGGAACACATAGGCCGGATCGGCTTTCGCTCCCAGCTCGTAGCGACCCAACGCATAGGCCAGCATGGGGTGATTGCGGTGGTGCTTCAATCCCTCTTCGAGAACCTCTCGCGCTTCCTCCCGCCGCCCGCACGCCAGGTAATCGAAGGCCAGCTCGAGAACCGAATCCGGCTCACGCGAGAGCAGTCGCCACAATTCCGCACGCACGCGCTGCGCTTCCTGCTCGCGCCGCGCCGCGGCCAGGGTGCGCGCTTGCTCGCTCAAAGCCAGATAATCAATCGGCATCTCGGCCAGTACGCCCTCCAGCCGAACACGCGCATCCTCCAGCCTCCCCGCCAGCCGTTCCGCCATCGCCAGCACGGTGCGGGCCTTCAGGTCTCGCGGATCCAACATGACGGCCTGGCCCAAATGCGTCATCGCCTCCTGAAGCTTGCCCTCCGCCAACGCCATCTCGCCCAGCACGTAACGCGCAAGCTGCTCCCGGTGACCTGACCGCACGCACCACCAGAGTTCGTTGGCGGCTTCCCACAACCGCCCCTGAGCACGCCACACCAGACCCAGGTAGTAATGCGCGTCGCCGGCTTCCCGGTTCCGGCGCAATGCGGAACGCAGATGTTCCGCCGCCTTCGTGTACTCTCCCGTGCGGTAGTAACTCAACCCCAGCGCGATGTGCGCAGCCGTGAAACCCGGGTCCCGCTCCAAAGCCCGACGCCACGCGCGACGGGCTTCTAGCTCCCGGCTCCGGCGATCGGCCTCGACGCCCTCGACATAAGCCTGCTCGGCGCTCGCCGCCACCGGCGGGTCAGCCTCCGGCGGCGCAGCGGGCTTGAAGTTGGGGTTGCCGTCCGGCGGCGTGTTCGTCGCGTAGGCCAACAGCGTCCGGCTGGCGTCGTCCGCCAGGCGCACAACAAGCGGATCGGCGGCGCCCACCTCCGCGCTCCATGTGAACGCGCGCGTTGGATCCAGGTCCGCACGTCGCGAAGCCAGTGTCTTGCCCTGCGACTCAACCCGCACCTCGGCGTTCGGCAAACGCCGGTTCACGTTGAACGCCAACCGCAGCCGCCCTCCCTCGCGCTCCAACCGCAGCGCTGCTTCTCGCGTGGCCTCCGTAAACGGACCGCCCAAACCGTTCACCGGATACCACGAGTGCGTGAAATGCTCGACCCGGTGAGGCGCCAAAAACTCGTGCACCATCTGCGTCTCGTAACGTCCCGCCTGAAACTCGACGTACTGGCCGTCGTTGTCGGTGAGTTTTTCCACCCAGATCGCCCCACTATCCGCCGTTCCCCATGTCCACGTCTTCTTGCCGGCGACCTCCCGGTGGTCGGCCACATGCACCACGCCCCAGTCCGACTTCTCGTAATAGACCCCGAAGAAATCCCGGTAGGAGTTCCGGGCGAACAGAGACAGGGCGTTGGGAACCGCCCGATACAGGCTCAAGTCCATGCCCCGGTGAATCGGAAACGAGAAGACCGGCCAGAAGACGTGAGGATACGCCTCGCGCATGGGATACACGAAGCGCATGTCCTCGGCCGCCGGCGCTGCCGCCGTGGCCCAGAACCAGTAACGGCCCGGCGTCTCGCGACGGTTATTCAGGCGCACTTCAGTCTCCACCACCTTCCAACCGGGGCGCAGCCGCACGGTCACCGCCCACTGCATCCGCTGGATGCGCTCGGTGTCCCCTACGGTCACGGTGGCTGATCCGTCCGGCTCACTCCGCAACACGAAGTCCACCGGCGAGACCGTGGTGACCGTGTGTCCGTCCGGGAAATTCCACTCGATGCCGCCCGAGATCCAGGCGCCGCGGATCCCCACCAATCCGTACTTGACCACGTGATTCGTGTAGAGCACATCACGGCCGGCCGTCTTGTCGTAAATCGCGTAAAGATGGCCGCCCAGCTCGGGCAGCACGGTGACCTTCAGGTACTCGTTCTCCAGGTACACCGCCTGATACGTCTTCTGAACCCGACGGTCTGTCAGGTCATCGAGCATTGGGTAGGGATAGATCGGGCGGCCCCGTTTCGCGTAGGAGAACTGCGGCAGCGGGTCCGGCGGTCCCAGTTCGTAGGTGGGAATCACCAGCGGCTCCTGCCATACTCGCGCCGGGGCCGCGGCCAAAGTAGCAGCGAGGAAGCCGATGGCAGCGATGCGCCTCAACATACCGCCCAATCTTATCAAGGCGCGAGGCTCATTGGCGGATAGCAAGATCAGCGGCGGCGTCGCCAGCCTTCCGCTTCGCTGCCGGCGGCGCCACGGGAATCGGCCTCACCCCGCCACACCCCGCCCCTCAACCGTGGCATGCGCTCCATGGGGACATGGGCATCTCAGCGCCGCCTCTCGCTTCAGCAGCAGACCGACGAGCTGGTGGCGTCCAGAACGGAAACGGAGCGTGCCGCCCCCGGCGGAGCCCGGCCTCAGCCTCTACACTCGGACCGGCTGACGAGGCGTGCGTTACGGACCCCGGCGATTGACGAACTCGATAACTGCTTGGGTCAGCGCGTGCAGTGGGATAAGCCGATTAGCGCGGAAAAACCTGCGAGCCTCGGGCCTCACGGCCGATGGGAGCTGGAAGTCGTCTCTTGCGGATCCTTGGAGCGGGAGACGGGACTCGAACCCGCGACATCGACCTTGGCAAGGTCGCACTCTACCACCTGAGTTACTCCCGCATCCGTCTCCATTTTCGCTCCCGCCCCCAGGCTTTGTCAATCGCCCCCGGCGCCAAAACGCTACCCCCGCCGGCCTGCCGGATCTGCCCACCCGGCGGGCGGCTGGACAGGCCTGCCCGATGCCAACCACGCCGCCTGTTACAGAACGGTGAAGAAACGTTTGGACCAATAGTGGCTAAGTGAATGAAAAGCAGCGAGTTCCGCGCGCAAATTTTTGGGCTCCGAGCCTACTCTCTGTGGTAGACTGTCGCTTCCACGATGGCTCAGTTGAACCGGCGGTCAGCGCAGTCATCCCGCCCGGGCCTCTGAGTCAAGCCCTGACAGGTGAGAATGACGTAGGCCTTTTCCACAGCGGTGGAAAACCTGTGGAAAAGCACAGGATTAGTGTTGCCGAGGAGCAATGGACGTCTGGGAACTCATCAAGGCCGAACTAGCCAAGAGGTTAACCGCGGAGAGCTTTCACAACTGGTTCCTGGAGGCGCACTTCGACGGCGAGCAAAACGGTGAGCTGTGGGTTTCGGTCCCGAGTCGTGAGGCCGCCAGCTACATCAGGCAGGTCTACTCCGACCTCATCGCGCAGATCCTGGAAGAGCTCAGGCTACCGGTACGCCGGATTCACTTCCGTGCTTGCTGCGGCGAGCCGGCCGTAGATCCGCCGAATGGCCAGAGCGTCTACCCCCATGCGGCGCTTACCCCGAGCGCCCAGCTTAACCCCCGTTTCACCTTTGACACCTTCGTGGTCGGCGCCTGCAACCAGTTGGCCCACGCAGCCGCTGTTGCCGTCGCCACGCGACCGGCTCAGGTGTACAACCCGCTGTTCATCTACGGCGGCGTCGGGATGGGTAAGACACACTTGATGCAAGCGATCGGCCACGCACTCCTGCAGCGCCACCCGCAGATGCGCATCGTCTACACCTCCGGCGAAGGCTTCATGAATGAAATGATCAAGTGCATCCGCAACCAGCGAATGCCTTATTTCCACAGCGTCTTTCGCTGCGCTGACGCCCTGCTGGTAGATGACGTCCACGTGGTGGCAGGTAAGGAGGCCACTCAGGAGGAGTTCTTCCATACCTTCAACGAGCTTTACGAGCACCAGAAGCAGATCATCATTTCCAGCGACTCGCCGCCACGGGAGATCCCAGGCCTCGTCGAGCGGCTCCGCTCGCGCTTTGAGTGGGGCCTGATGGTGGACATTCAGCCGCCCGACCTCGAGACAAAAATGGCGATCCTGGATAAGAAGGCCGAGGCCGAGGGTATTGCCCTCCCGGAGGACGTCCGCATCTTCATCGCCACCAAAGCCCAGTCCAACGTCCGGGAGCTGGAAGGCGCGCTGATCCGCCTGGCCGCTTACTCTTCCGTCACTGGTGCCCCCATCACGCTACAGCTCGCCCAGCAGGCTCTGAGGAACTTGGCCCCCAACCATGAGCGCCGCATCACGATCGAGGCGATCATCAAGACCGTCGCCGCTAGGTTCAACCTCCAGCCTGCCGACCTGAAACGAAAGACCAACGCTCGTCAAATCACCTGGCCTCGCCAAATCGCCATGTACATCGCTAAAGAGCTCACCCCCGCGTCACTCCCCGAGATCGGTCGCGCCTTTGGCGGCAAGCACCACACCACCGTACTGCACTCCATCCAGAAAATTGAACGCGAACGAGAAAAGAACCCGGATTTGAACAGACTCATCCAGAGCCTAACCGATTCACTCTACTAGAGATGTCCCAATTTCCACAGATGCAGCCTGGTAGGCGATCCCACCCTCTTCACTCAAACCCGAATCCAGCCGTTTCCCACCAGTGCTACTCGCTGCCGCTCACACGGCTTAGAGCCCCTAACCTGAAGAATTTGCTACAATTTAGAGAGGATTCCACATTTCCACAGCACCTACGATCGCTGCTTTGGTTGATTATCTTGAAAAGGCTACCAGCAGATACCAGCGACGGAGCGCCCCATGGAATTCAGCGTCAGGAAAACTGATTTCGTCCGCGAGCTAAGTCTCTCGCAGGGTGTGGTCGAGAAGCGCACCACCATCCCGATTCTCTCGAACGTCCTCATTGAAGCTCGTGGTGATCGCGTTCATCTCACAGCTACCGATCTCGAGCTCGGCGTCCGTGCCGCATGCCCGGCTACTGTTGTACGCGAGGGCGCCGGTACACTGCCCGCGCGGCGCCTCCTGGATTATGTGCGGTTGCTGCCCGATGTGGATTTGACCGTCCGCCTCCTGGAGAACAATTGGGCCGCTGTAACGTGCGGTCGCTCCAGAACGCGCATCGCTGGAATGTCCCGGGAGAGCTTTCCGGAGCTTCCGCCGATGCCCGAGCCGCTGGCGCAGTTCCCCGCCCAGCTTTTGAGCGGCATGGTGGCGCGGACGATCTTCGCTGTGTCGGCTGAGGAGTCGCGCTTCACGTTGAACGGCGCCCTGCTGGTGGTCAGGCCGGGCGCAGCAATCATGGTGGCCACCGACGGGCACCGCCTGGCGCACGTGGAGGTCAAGGGGGAGATTTCCGGCCCGCCCACGCCCTACCGCGCTTTGCTGCCCAAAAAGGCCATGGCGGAGCTCGTTAAGCTGGTTCAGGAAGCCGGCAGCGACGCCCTGGTCCGCTTCGCAGCAGATGACAACCACCTGTTCTTTGAGTTAGGCGACCGCTTGCTCATCTCTCGGAGACTAACCGGGACCTTCCCGGACTATGAACGAGTTCTGCCTAAAGAGTCAAAGCTCGGTGTGACCGTCCACCGCGACGAGCTGCGCTTGGCCATCGAGCGTGTCTCGCAGTTCTCCGATGAGCGTTCCCACGCGATGCAGATTCAGCTCGTGCCCGGTGAGATGCGGCTCTACTCCTCGGCCTCCGATACCGGAGAGAGCGAGGAAGCGGTTCCCGCACAGTACGACGGAGAGGAGTTCAAGATTGGATTCAATGCTACTTACATCCTTGACTTTCTACGCGCAACTTCCGAGACGCAGGTTAGCTTCGGCTTTAGGGATACTCAGAGCGCAGCCGAGATACGTCCCGTCGGAGACGGCGCGCCTTACTCCTACCGCTATGTCCTCATGCCGATGCGAGTCTGATGGGCCCAAATCGCCCAAGCAGTCCAGGTGAGACACAACAATGGCGGATCGAGAAGCAAACGGCGCTGTTACTGAAACTTACGACTCCAGCAGTATTAAGGTCCTCGAGGGCCTGGAGGCCGTGCGCCTGCGGCCTGCGATGTACATCGGGTCTACCGGCGAGTCAGGGCTTCACCACTTAGTTTACGAAGTGGTGGATAACTCGGTGGACGAGGCGCTGGCCGGATACTGCACTGAGATCCACGTCACCATCCATATTGACAACTCGATTACCGTCGTGGATAACGGACGCGGCATCCCCGTGGACATCCACCCGGAAGAGAACGTCTCGGCAGCGCAGGTCGTCATGACCAAGCTGCACGCCGGCGGCAAGTTCGACACCAGGAGCTACAAAGTCTCCGGCGGTTTGCATGGAGTAGGCGTCAGCGTGGTGAACGCGCTCTCGGAGCATCTGGAGCTGGAGATCTGGCGCGACGGCTACACCTGGGAACAGGAATACGAGCGTGGCGTGCCGAAAGCGCCCCTTCAACGGCGCGGCAAAGCGGGCCGCAAGACAGGAACCAAGATCACCTTCAAGCCCGACCCCACCATCATGGAGGCCACCGAGTTCAACTTCGATACGCTCGCGCAGCGGCTACGCGAGCTGGCCTTCCTCAACAAGGGCCTGCGCATCACCCTGACCGACGAGCGCGTGGATCCGCCGCGCTTCCACGAGTTCCACTATAGCGGCGGCATCGCCGAGTTCATCCAGCATTTGAACCGCGGCAAGACTGTGCTGCACGAGAAGCCCATCCACTTCGAGGGCGTCCGCGAACTCCCCAACGGAGGCCTGCTCACCATTGACGTCGCCTTGCAGTACAACGACGGCTACACCGAGAACGTCTTCAGCTTCGCCAACAACATCAACACCGTGGACGGCGGCACCCACCTGACCGGCTTCCGCAGCGCCCTCACCCGCACCATCAACGCTTACGGCCAGCAGGCAGGCCTGTTCAAGGACTTCAAGGAGAACCTGACCGGCGAAGACGTCCGGGAGGGACTCACCGCCGTCATCAGCGTCAAGCTGCCCCAGCCTCAGTTCGAGGGCCAAACCAAGGGCAAGCTCAACAGCGACATCGGCGGATACGTCACGCAGTTCGTCAACGAGAAACTGAGCGAGTACTTCGACAAGCACCCGGCGGTCATGCGCCGCATCGTGAGCAAGGCCATTGACGCAGCCCGCGCCCGCGAGGCGGCGCGCAAAGCGCGCGAGCTCACACGCCGCAAGGGCGCTCTGGACTCCGGCGGCCTGCCCGGCAAGTTAGCCGACTGTCAGGAAAAGGACCCCCAGCGCGCCGAGCTGTTCATCGTGGAGGGCGAATCCGCCGGCGGCACCGCGAAGATGGGCCGTGATCGGCGCACGCAGGCGATCCTTCCCTTGAAAGGCAAAATCCTCAACGTGATGAAGGCCCGCCAGGAAAAGATGCTGAGCCACGAAGAGATTCGCGCCATGGTGACCGCCATCGGCACCGGCATCGGCGCCGACGACTTCGACATCAGCAAGCTGCGCTACGGCAAGATCATCATCATGACCGACGCCGACGTGGACGGCTCGCACATCCGCACCCTGCTTTTGACTTTCTTCTTCCGCCAGATGCAGGAGCTGATCACGCGCTCTCACGTCTACGTGGCGCAGCCCCCGCTTTACCGCATCCGCAAGGGCAAGAAGGATTACTACATCAAGGACGAGAAGGAATTTCTGCGTGAAATCCTGCGCCGGGCCACTGAGAATCTGGCGGTGGAGACGGGTCCCGACGCTGCGGGCGCCACTGTGCGCCTCGAAGGCGGCGAGCTGCGCGCTTTCCTGACGGCTCTGGACGACTACCGACAAATGTTCCAGCGCGTGGAACGCCGCCTGCGCGACCGCCGGGCCGTCGAGGTGGTCGCCGACCCCTCACTGAGCCTGGATTCCAAGGCCGATTTCACGGCAGAGGTCAACCTCGAGGCGGTACGCCAGCGGCTGTGCGCGGCCGGCCTGCCGGCCGAACTGCGCTGCGACGAGGAGCATTCCACCTGGGCCGCCGTCTACCGTGATGCGACGCAGGCCGAGCGCGTAGTGGGCGTGGAACTGGCCTCCCTGCCGGAGTACCGCAGGCTCCGCGCGCTGGCCAAGCAACTGGTGCGCTATAACCGGCCTCCCTTCACGGCGGTGAAAGACAACCACCGTGAGAGCCTTGCGGATTGGGAGCAACTGCTGGCCTACGTCAAGGCCGAGGGGATGCGCGATGCGCAGGTGCAGCGCTACAAGGGCCTGGGCGAGATGAACGCCGAACAGCTCTGGGAGACCACGATGAACCCCGAAGCCCGCACCCTGCTTGCCGTGCGGCTGGAGGACGCCGTGGAAGCCGAAGAGATTTTCTCCACCCTGATGGGCGAGGACGTCGAGAGCCGCCGGCGCTTCATCGAGGAGAACGCGCTCGACGTGCGGAATCTGGACATCTGAGAAGCACTTGTTTTAATTTCTAAAGTTGCTCTTCCGCTAAGTCTGCGATTTTCGGCTGGGGGACCGGAACCAACCTGACGGAGCGAGTCGCTCCCTCGCCGGAGGCTCCGGACCCGCCATGCGGCCGGCGTGGGCCTCAGTCGCGGCGGATCCTGCCGTCGCCGTCTCGACGCAGCCGCGCCACCATCTGCCCGCCGGCGTCACGCACGCGGACGTCGAGCGGCATGCTGCCCGGCAGGGCGTGCGTCGCGCAACCCAGGCAGGGGTCGTAGGCGCGGAAGGCCATCTCGATCTTGTTGAGCAGGCCCTCGGGCACGTCGGCGCCGGAAATCAACCCCCTGGCGGCCTTTTCCACGCTGAGGGAAATGCGCGCGGCGTTGTTTTGCGTGGCCACGATCAAGTTGGCCTGCTGGATGAGGCCGCGGGAGTCGGTCTTGTAGTGGTGGATCAGGGTGCCCCGCGGCGCCTCCACCACGCCGACGCCTTCGCGCGGCGTGGCGGAGGGCAGCGTACGCACATGGGGACTCGTGATCTCGGGGTCGTCGGCGAGCTGCTGCATGCGTTCGGCGGCGTAGAGCAGCTCGATGAGCCGCGCCCAGTGGTTGGCCAGCGTATGGTGCACGGGCCGGCCCAGGGTGGCGACGTACTTTTCGTAAGCCTGTTGGGCCAGGGGCGTGGCCATTCCCTCAGCCACGTTCAGGCGCGCCAGGGGCGCCACGCAATAGACGCCGCTTTCGGGCCCGTCGCTGAAGCCGCGCCAGCCGACCGGCTTGAGGTAGCAGAACTTCATGAAGCTCCAGGGCTCGACGTGCTCGGCGATGTGGTCCAGGTACTGGCGGATGCGGAAGCGCGCGAACCGGCGGCCTTCGGGGGTCACCACGCGGAGCGAGCCGTCGTAGAAGTTCGGGCAGTCGTCCTCATCCACCAAGCCCATGTAGTAAGTCCTGTGCGTGAAGTCGTCGGAGAGAATCAGCTTGAGGTAGTCGCTGTTTTCGAGGACCAGTTTGCGGAAGATTTCCAGCGAGAACTGGCCGAACTCGACGGCCTCGGCGGCCGCGCTCTGGAAGCGCGCCTGGTCTTCCTTGCTCAACGGCTTGGCGACGCCGCCGGGCAGGCCGAAGACCGGGTGGGCCGGTTTGCCGCCCACGAGCGCGATGAGCTCCCGCAGCTTGCGGCGCATGGCGATGACCTTTTGCGCCGTTTCGAGGCCTACTTTAGCGATAACGCCGAGCACGTTGCGCTCGGCGGCGGGCGCCTCGGGCCCGGTGATGAAGTCCGGACCGCCCAGGAAATAGAAGTGCAGAGCGTGGTCCTCGACCATGAAGGCGCAGTAGACCAGCTCCCGGATCTTCCTGGCCGCGGGGGGCGGCTCGACCTGATAAAGATCGTCGAGGGCCTTGGTGGAGGCCATGTGGTGGGCCGTGGGGCAGACGCCGCAAATCCGCGAGGTGATCTGCGGCATGTCCTCGGCCGGACGGCCGATGGCGAACTGCTCGAAGCCGCGCAGCTCCGGGACCTGGAAGTAGGCGCGGTCCACCGCGCCCTGCTCGTTTAAGAAGATCTCGATCCTGCCGTGTCCTTCCAGGCGGGTAATCGGGTCAATCGTGATCCTGCGTCGCACGCTGGTTTGTTCCATGGCCGTAATCCCCCCTCACTGTGCGCCGGCGGGCGCGGCGCGTCTCGGCGCCAGCACCGCCGTCGGCAAACTGTAGCGATAAAACGAGCCCGTCGGGTCGGGAATTTTCTCAAGCGCCCGAAGGATGACTTCTTCTTCGTTGGCCCCCAGCAGCGAGGCGATGGCGGACAGCGCCTTGGCCCCGTAGTCGCGGACCCGGCTGGTGGGGCCGAAACAGCCCGTGCAGGGCATGTTGCCCTCGATGCAGCGGGATCCGCAACCGGCGCGCGTGGCGGGGCCCAGGCAGAGCAATCCTTGAGCCAGCAAGCACTTGTCTTGCTCGATGAGCACTTCGTGGGGCCGTTTGAACCCCGCGAGCGCCAGCTTCTCGGGCTTGCTGTCGCGCCGCGGGCACTCTTCGCACTGGGCGCGATCCGGCGCCAGCACGGCGCCCTTCTCCGGCAGTCGCCCCGTCAGCAATGCGGTGACGGCGTCGGCCAGCAGCGCAGCGGTGGGCGGACAGCCGGGGATGTAGTAATCCACGTCAATGACCTGGTTCAGGGCGTACACCGTATCGAAAAAGTGCGGCAGCTCGAGGCTCGTGCAGTTGTCCCGCCACTCGGGAGCGGGCCTGGTCCCCTCGGGGTTGACCACCGAAGGAGTCGCCTCATAGACCGTGCGCAGGAGGTTCTCCCGGGGATACAGATTGGCCAGGCCCGGCACGCCGCCCGTATGCGCGCAGGAGCCGAAAGCCACGACGACCTGAGCCTTGCGCCGGAGCAGGCGTGCCATCTCCTGCTGCTCGCTGGTGCGGATGGCGCCGTTGATGAAGGCCGCGGCCAGAGATCCGTCTTCGAGGGCCTCCACGTCCTTGCGTTTGAAGTCCAGAGCCACGGGCCAGAAAACGATGTCCACGGCGGCGGCCACGTCCAGGAGTTTCTCGGCCAGGTCCACGACCGCCTCTTCGCAGCCGCCGCAGGCGGCGCACCAGTAGAAGGCCACCTTGGGCTTCATCGCGTCGTCACCTCCTCGAGTTTGGGTGCGGCCTTGGGACGGAACGGTCCGAGCGCGCGCACCTTTTCGACCATGTCATTGACCACCGTCCGCAGGCGCTCGCCTTCGGCCGCGGAGATCCATTCCAGGCGGAAGCGCTCGGGTTCCACGCCGAGCTGCTCGAGGGTGCGCCGCAGCAGGTGATAGCGGCGGAGCGCCTTGTAATTCCCTTCCTGGTAGTGGCAGTCTCCCGGGTGGCAGCCGCCGATCAGCACGCCGTCGGCGCCCTGTGCGAAGGCTTCCAGCACGAATTGCGGGTCCACACGTCCCGAGCACATCACGCGCACGACGCGGATGTTGGGCGCGTAGCGCAGCCTTGAAGTGCCGGCCAGGTCTGCCGCCAGGTAGGTGCACCAGTTGCAGAAGAAGGCCACGATCTTGGGTTCGAAGGCGCCGTTCGCCGACTCAGCGCTGGTAGGGGGCATTCCAGACATAGGTCATTGCTCCTTGGTTTTCGCGAATCCCGCGGGCGTTGTTCCTCAGCGTGCGCCGCACGGCGCGGGAGGATCCGACTGCCATACGGATTCGCCTCTCAGGTCAATACCGCCAGGACCTCCTCGAAGATTTGCTCGTCCTCGAACAAATTCTGCCGGATGGAGCCCGAGGGGCAGGCCGCGACGCAGGTTCCGCAGCCTTTGCAGAGCACTTCCTCGATGAACGCCTTGCGTTTGTCGGTCTGGAAGACGATCGCGTTAAAGGGGCACAGTCCGATGCAGGTTTTGCAGCCGGAGCAGGCCTCCTCGATGACGTAAGCCGTATTGGGCTCCAGCTCGATGGAGCCGGCATCCAGCAGAGCCATGGCTTCGGCAGCGGCGGCGCCCGCTTGCGCCACGCTGTCGGGAATATCCTTGGGTCCCTGGCAGCAGCCGGCCAGGAAGATGCCGTCGGTAAAGGTGCTGACGGGCGCGAGCTTGGGGTGGCGCTCCAGGAAGAAGCCGCCCGCCGAGCAAGAGATATTGAACATGCGCCGGACTTCTTCGGCGTCCGCCTTGGGCTCCAGGCCGGTGGCGAGGATCACCATGTCCACCGGGATTCTACGCACCTGACAGAGCAAGGTGTCTTCGACCCGCAGGATGAGGCTGCCGTCGCCGTTGGCCGGATAGACGTCGGCCACTTTGCCGCGGACCATTCGGACGCCTTCCTCGGCCACGCGATTGTAGAACTCTTCGAAGGCCTTGCCCGGCGTCCGCATGTCAATGTAGAAGTTGTAGACCTCGGCGCCGGTTTTTTCTTTCACCAGGTGGGCCAGCTTCAGCGAGTACATGCAGCAGACGCGAGAGCACCAGCGGTTGGTGTGTTCGTCGCGGCTGCCGACGCAATGGATGATGCCGACGGAGCGGGGCTTGCGTCCGTCGCGCAGCACCAACTCGCCGCCCGTGGGTCCGGAGGCGTTGATGAGGCGCTCGACTTCCAGGGCGGTGTAGACGTTCGGGTAGACGCCGTAGCCGTAGTAAGGAATGCGCGCCGGATCGAAAGTCTGGAACCCGGTGGCCAGGATGATCGCGCCGACCTCGATGGTCTCGATCTGTTCCTTCTGTGTGAAGTCAATGGCCTGGCGATCGCCGCAGGCTTCCACGCAGGTCTTCTTGCACTTACCGCTCTTGAATTCGATGCAGGTCTCCGGATCAATGACCACGACTTGCGGCACGGCTTGTGGGAAGGGCAGATAGATCGGCTTGCGCTTGCTGAGGCCCTGGTTGAACTCATCGGCGAACTTGGGCTGCCTGTAGACGCAGGCTTCGACGCACTCCTGGCAACCCACGCACAGGTCCTCGATGATGTAGCGGGGCTTGCGGCGCACGGTGACGCGGTACTGTCCCACGAAGCCTTCCACGCCGATGACTTCCGAGTAGGTCCACAGGGTGATGTTTGGATTGGACTTGACGGCCGTCATTTTGGGCGTGAGGATGCAGGCGGCGCAGTCCAGGGTGGGGAAGGTCTTGTCGAAGCGCGCCATATGTCCGCCGAGGGTGGGTTCGCGCTCGACCAGGTAAACGCGCTTGCCGGCTGCGGCCAGCGTGAGGGCGGCGTGGATTCCGGCGATGCCGCCGCCGACCACGAGCACGGCCTGGCGGATGGGCACCTGACGGCGCTCGAGCGGGCGGTTGAGGGCCACGCGGTGGACCGCCGCGCGCACCAGGTCCTTGGCTTTCTCGGTGGCGGCTTCTCGGTTGGGGTGCACCCAGGAGTCGTGCTCCCGCACGTTGACCATGTGGAACAAGAAGGGATTGAGGCCCGCCTTTTCGGTCGCCTTGCGGAAGGTGTTCTCGTGCAGGTGCGGGGAGCAGGCGGCCACGACCACGCGGTCGAGGTTGTGCTCGCGAATGTCCTGCTGGATGAGTTCCTGGCCCGGGTCCGAGCACATGTACTTGTATTCGCGAGCCATCACGACGCCGGGCAGCGAGGCCGCGTACTCGGCCAGAGCGTAAACATCCACCGTGCCCGCGATATTGGTGCCGCAGTGGCAAACATAAACGCCGATGCGGGCGCTAGCTCGGTTCATGGCTGGGTAGCCTCCTCAACCAATTCGGTGATCTCTTTGACTGCTAACCGGCCTTCCAATCCTGCGGTCTTGACGGCATCCTGGAACATGACGTAGTCCTTGGGACAGGCGACCACGAGCACGCCGGCGCCGGTGGCGGCCGCTTCCTTGACGCGGCTCTCGGCGGGACGCTCCTGGATGCCCTCGGGATCCTCCATCCAGATCCTGCCGCCGCCGGCTCCGCAGCAATAGGAGCGGCTGCGGCTGCGCGGCATCTCGCACAAGTTCAGGCCCAGGGCCTCCAGGATCCGGCGCGGGGGATCGTAAATCTCGTTGTAGCGCCCGAGGAAGCAGGGATCGTGGTAGGTGACGACGCCATCCAGCTTTCGGGCCGGCGCCAACCGTCCCGTGCGGAGCAGATCCCACAGCAGCTCGGTATGATGCGCGACGGCCGGGGCCGCGCCGTTCCAGGGGTACTCGTTTTTCAGGGCATGGAAGCTGTGCGGATCGCTGGTGACGAGGCGCTGGAACTGCGCCCTGGCGAAGGCGGCGCGGTTCTTTTCCACCAACGTCTCGAACAAGCCCTCCTCGCCCGTGCGCCGCACGTCGTTGCCGGAATTCTGCTCGGCTTCGTAAAGGATCCCGAAGTCCACTCCTGCCCGCTGATAAATGCGCGCCGTTGCTCGGGTGATAGGTTGCAGCCGCGGGTCGTAGGCGGCGTAGTCTCCGGTGAACCACAACCACTCGACCGGTTCCTTGCGCGCATCTTTGGGCTTGAAGTCCAGGCCCTGGATCCACTTCGCGCGGCTGCGCGGGGATTGGCCGAAGCTATTGCCGTAACGGGTCAGGTTGGTGAGCGCCTCCTGGAGCCGACTGTCCAGTTCGCCGGTGGCGATCCAGCGCCGGCGGAGCTCGATGAGCACCGGGATGTGCTCATTGCCGACGGGACACCGGTGGAAGCAGGCCAGGCAGGTGACGCACGCCCAGATGGTTTCGGGTTTGACCCGTTCCCCCAACAGCGTGAGGTCGCCGGTGCGCCCATCCACGGCGTCCAGGATCAGGTGCTTGACGTCGCTCATCAGTTCCTTAGGCGAGAGAGGGAAGCCGCTGTTCAATGCCGGGCAGGCGCGGTCGCAACGGCCGCACTCGGCGCAGGCCAGCCCGCTGAAGAGCTGGCGCCAGGTGAACTCCTCCAGGCGTGCGGCGCCTTCGGAGGCGGGCGGCATGGGCGGCTCCAGAGAACCGAACAGGACGCCGAATGGGGAGGCCAGCAGGTGCAGGTGTTTCGAATAGGGGATGTAAGCCAGGAAGCCCAGGACGGTGACCATGTGGAGCCACCACGCAGCCGTGTAAAAGCCGGCGGCTTGCTCGGGTTCCAGGCCCAGGGCTGCAAGCAACCCAGCCACCGCGCGGCCGATGAAATGTGCGGCTTCGGGGCCACGCGCCAGAGCCGCGGCGCCGGCGCCGGCCAGCGAGCTGGCCAGCACGAGCGTAATGAGAATGAGGATAATGCCGGCGTCGCGGGTTTGCTCGAGCCGCGGAGGCTTGATGAAGTACCGGCGGACGGCGGCGACGATGAGGGCCGCCAGGCCCACGACGCCGAACAACTCCAGGGCGAAGGCCATCCAGCTCACTTCGTCGGCGTAAGGCACGGGCAGGAAAGGCAGCAGGCCGCGCAGCAGATTCCAGAAGAAGCTGGAGGCGTAAAAGACGAAGGCCCAGAAGATGAGCAGGTGCGCCCAGCCGATGGCGGGTTCCTCCAGCAGCTTGCGCTGTCCCAGGACCTCGACGGCGAAGCGCTTCAGGCGCTGGGGGATCCGATCCCAGCGTGGCTCGGGTCTGGCGCGCGCCAGCACCCGGATGTAGCCGGCCACCCGGTAAGCGAACAGAGAGATCGAGATCAGGGCGAGCGCCCACAGCAAGGCGCGCGCCGGGAAGCCGAACAACTCGCCGCCGGCCGGATCGTGCATGCGGGCTATCCTTTCCGGGCCCGCACGGCCTCGGTGAGGGCGGGCAGCAGGTCAAGGGCGTCGGCCACCACGCCGTAGTGAGCGATGTTGAAGATGGGCGCGCGGGGGTCGGTATTGAAGGCCACGATGAGGCCGGAGCCCTTCATACCCTCCACGTGCTCGGGGGCGCCGCTGATGCCCGCGGCCACATACAGCTTGGGTTTGACGATGACGCCGGACTTGCCGACCTGGCGCGAGAGCGGCAGCCACCCCTGGTCAATGACCGGGCGGGACCCGCAAACCGCGCCGCCCAGGGCCTCTGCCAGTTCCTCGGCCAGCTCCAGGTTGTCCTTGCTCTGAATGCCGCGGCCGACCGCGACCAGGACGTCCTGTTTGGTCAGGTCTACGTCGCCTGCTTCGGGTTCGAGGTAGCGCTTCAGTAGCACGCGCGCCTCGGCAGGCACGGTCGCAGCAACGCGTTCGACGGGCGGGGTTCGGTCGCTACGGCCTTTCTCGGCCGGACGCGTGCCGGGCCAGAGGCCGAAGATCGCCGGGCGGCTGAGAGGACGCACGCGCGCCTCGATCTTTCCGCCATAGAGCAGGCTGCGGGCCTCGACGGTCCCGTCTACCACCTTGAGGTCCACCGTAAAGTTGATATCCGGAGCCCCGAGTCGCGCGGCCAGCAAGGCTCCGGCGCCCATGGTGATGTTGGTGAGGACCGTCAGAATGAGTTGAGGCTTTCGCTCGGCGGCCAGGGCCGCCAGGACCTCGGCGTGCAATTCGGGTATCGGATCGTTAAGCGCGGGGTGCTCGGCGTAGAGCACAGAGTCGGCGCACCCCAGACTTTCCGCCAGCGCGCCGGCTTCATGACCCAGCAAGACAGCTTGCAGGGGACATCCGAGCGCGTCGGCAGTCTCACGGCCGAGCGCCAGAGCTTCAAAGGTGATGTCGGTCAACCGACCTTGCCACTGTTCAGCGACTACCCAGACGGAATTCGTCATGGCGAACCTCCTTAAAGCAGCCCGCGCTCGGCCAGCAACCGGCAGAGTTGCTCGGCGACTTCCTCGGGCGAACCTTCCAGCATTTGCGCCTGGCCTGCGGCGACCGGTTTGGCCAGCTCCACGACTTCGATTTGCGGCGCGGCGAAGGCCTCCAGGGGCGCCTCGGAGGACTCGATGCGTGCGGTCTTCATGGCCGCGCGGACCTTGGCTACCGGGACGTAGCGAGGGGGCTTTTCCGCAGCCTGGACGCCGAGCACGGCGGGCAACGACATCTGGAATTCGCCTCGAAATCCGCCGGGGAACTCCTTGACTACGGTCACCGTGCTGTCCTTCAATTCGTCCACCTTGGTGACGATGCCCAGGTAAGGCCAGCCGAGGTGGTGAGCCACCAGGGGGGCCATCAAGCCGTCCAGGTCCTCGATGGCTTGGGCCCCGGTGAGGATGAGATCGGCGGGGAGCAGGTCAGGGATGGAGCGCAGCGCCGCTGCACAGGCGGCGGCCAGGGCGACGGTGCCTGCGCCGGGATCCAGGCCGGCGAGTTTGATGAGGCGGTCTGCGCCTTTGGCGGCGGCGCTGTAGAGGGTGTGGTCGGCCTCCTCGGCCTCGGGCATCAGCACCGTGACGCGCCCGCCGTAACGCTCCTTCAACAGAAGAGCCTCTTCCAGGGCATGGTCGTCAGACTCGCTGGGGATCATCCGCAGCTCGTCTCGCTCCAGAGTCTTGCCGTCGGGGGCGATAACCAGTTCCTCGACCACGTCGGGAACCATTCGCATGAGCACCACTAAGTTCATGACTCAGCTCTCCATGGCTTCCGCCAGCAGTTCGGTCACATCGCGCACTACGAGTTTGTTCTCGTAACCCAGGACCTTAACGGCGTCCTCGAAGCGCGAAATCTCGTAAGGGCAGGCGACCGCCAGCACGTCGGCGCCGGCGGCGATCGCTTCGCGGGTACGGCGTTCCGAGAGGCGTTCGTAACCTTTGGCCTTGTAGTAGGTGTCGAGCCACATGCCGCCGCCGCCACCGCCGCAGCAAATCGAGTTGACGCGGTTGTGGATCATTTCGGTGAGTTTGACGCCCGGGATGGCCCTGAGCAGAGCCCGGGGTTCTTCGTAAAAGCCGTTGTGTCGCCCCAGGCAGCAGTTGTCATGATAGGTGACGACATAGTTGAGCTTGCGCTTGAGCAAGGGGCGGAGTTGTTCGAGGTGGCGGGCCAGGAAGGGGACGGTGTGCTCGATCGGGTAGTTGAAGCCGCGCTCCGGGTACTGGTAGAGGAAGGCATCGTAAGCGTGGGTGCCGGAGGTGACAATCCTCTGGAAGCGGTATTTGGCGAACACCGCCATGTTGTAGTCCATCAGGGTGTCGAACAATCCCCGCTCGCCGACCAGGCGAGCGCATTCTCCGGCGCACTTTTCCTCGTTGCCAAGGATGGCGAAGTCAATGCCCAGGGCGTGGAACAGGCGCGCGGTGGCCCGGCTGATGTCCTGACCGCGGGGATGGTAGGAGTTCTGGCATTCGACGAACCAGAGGACGTCGGCCGGGCGAGGGTCCTGTTGGAAGATACGGATGGGGACCTCGGCGGTCTTGACCCAGGCCGCCCTCTTGCGCGAAGACTCGCCCATGGGGTTGCCGTAGCGGAGGGTGTTCTCCAGGGCCTTGTGAAGCTCCGGGGGAACTTCGGGCAAGTTCAAGAAGACCTGCTCCTTGACCAGCGGCAGCAACACCTCGGTCAGCCGGATGTCCCGAGGACATTTGGCCATGCAGGCATAACAGGCCACACAGGCCAGCAGGCCGTCACCCGTGAAAGCCTTTTCGATGTCGCCGGCGCGCAGCATGGCTATGATGCGGCGGGGCGGATAATCCATCACGTCCCCGTAAGGGCAGGTGCCGGCGCACATTCCGCATTGGATGCAGCTCAACAGGCGGCGTCCTTCGGGGTACTCGGCGAGGTTTTCCAGGGTGATGTCAGCTAAGGTGGGGGGAAACGAAGCGTTAGGAGCAATCGCCATGGGCTGGTCCTCTCACCTACGGATTCCTTGCAGTTCGTCGGGACTTCCAGCCGCCGCCGGCGCCGGTCGCTCAACTCTAAGACCGGCGCTGGAGGGCCGCTGAGCCGGGTTGACCCAAGCCAGCGGTTCCCCAGCGAGGTCGTGGTAGCTAGGGGGGTGTAAGTGCCTGGGTTGAGGGGGGTAGGCGAGGGATCCAGGCAACTGGCCCATGTGGGCTTGCCACATCCGGTGGTCGAGCGAGGCGACCTGCGCCGGCACTTTACGGCTGGAACTGAAAGCCCCTCCCCGTGCAGGGAGGAAGGGAGCACGACCGCTGCCGGCACCGGGAGCGTGCCGGAGCGGGACTTCAGGGGATAAGCGGGGAGGGGCGAACCTGGCTGAGATCCCCGGATCGCCGTAACTGGTTCCCGAGGCGACCCAGGGCATCCATTGGTCGGGGGACTTCACGGATATTCGGAACCTGAACTCCGAATTTTAGCACATGGCTCGGGTGGGGGTGCAACTGGGCCTCCCGGCTGCCCTCCTCGGAGCGTTCCTAGCGATGCGCCTCCCGATTGATCGGGACCGGGAGGACCGCGGAGCCGCGCCTGATGCTTGCGGGCAAGTTGCGTGTGAACCAAGCCCCTGGGGGGAGCTTGGAGGGAAACTCATAGCGGAGCAGTGAGGCGCCCGGCGGGGTGGACGGGTTTGGCGAGCTTAAACTCACAGACCCGGCAGCTTGCCCACCGGGTTGACGCGGCCGAATCGCACGAAAGCCTCGGCCGCGGGGACGCCGGCTTCACGGCCCCGAAACTCCTCCATGATCCGATGGTGCCGGAGGTAGATCTGCTCGCCGTCCTGGCTCTTATGAGCGAACAGCGCGGCCTTCTTTTGCTCCCGCACCGGGGTGATGTCCACGTAATCGGTGGGCTGGAAACCCTGGGTTTGGGCGCCTGCATTGACCTCGAAAAAGTAAAGCTGAAACCGGCCGCGGGAGGCCACCAGCGCCCTGTAAGCGAGGACGCTCGAGACCTGATGGTCCAGGTGGGTGTCCAGAGGCCAGTGAGCGAAGACGAGGTCGGGCTGCAAGGCCAGCAGCAGCGAGGTGAACTCCTCGGCGCGCTTCTCGGTGAGTTCGATGGCGCCGTTGATCTGTCCGGCGAAAACCGGCCTGGCGCCCAGGATCTTGCAGGCGGTTTGCGCTTCGCGGGTTCGTATTTCGGCAGCCTCTTCCCAAGACTTGCCCCGGATTCCCCGCTCCCCGCGGGTGACGTAGATGACGGCGACATCGTGGCCGCCCTGGGCGTAGAGAGCCAGGGTCCCTCCGCAACCGGATTCGGCGTCGTCGGGATGCGCGCAGACGCACACCACTTTCTGAACCTTGCCGGGCGCCGCCCCGATCACCGGGGGTGAAAACAGCACGGCCTGTCGGCTCAAGATGAAATGCCTGCGGGAGAAGAGCATGGTTACAAACTAACACCCGGCCGGCCGCCGGACAAGCCGCGGGCGTTCAAGGGCAAGGCCTCGAGGGCGAGAGTTGTTCCGCTGTGTAGAACGCGTTCTGCAAATCGAGCGGCGCCCCAAAGCTCGCGGTTGCTGGATCCCGCGGCGCGCCAGCTCCGGGGCCCCGGCTGCCGACGGCCGAGATCGGGATGCTCAAGCCGCGGCCCGGGCCGAAATGCACGACGGCCCGGAGCTTGCGCCCCGGGCCGCCCGCGGAAGCTGCGCTGGACCTCGGTCAGGCTGCGGTTTACTTGAGGGCCACAACCGCCACTTGGGCGGCGTTGGACTTGGCGATCTCACGTTCCGCCCTGGAGCGGATCAACTCTCGACCCTGGTCGTAACCGGGCACCCAGATCTGGCTCAGGAAGTAGCGGTTGCCGTACTTGTTGAAGACCAACTTGCCTTCCTCGAGGGGCATGGTCCGCTGCTTTGCAAATGTCGTGGCCATCACGCCTGCTCCCGCTCCCGTGCAGCGGATCAGAACCAGCCCCTGGTGCGCGGCGCCCTCCACCTCGCACGCACCGCCGGGAAGCGTGGCCGTACCGACCGTAAACGGGAAGGGGACCTCCGCGCGCACTTTGCGACTCTGGGCCTGAACGGAGGTCACTGCCAGCAAGGCCGCGACCGTGGCGATAGCAAACACTGTCGTTTTCATCAATCTTTCTCCTTTGTCTTTGATTGCCGCCTGCGGCCTGCCGCCGCCTCACTGCGGCTCGGCTATTAGGGTGCACCCGAGGGGCCAAAGCGAGCGCGAAGGGACGCGGCTTGAAAACAAAGGGGATTTCCACGGGGGGTCTGTGGGGCAAGGGGATGCGGCTATCCGCTCTGTTAGGGGGGCCCTATCTTTGTTGCTAGAGGGAAGCGCCGGCGCTCTTGATGGCGGAACGCAAGTTCAGATTGCGGATCAGACGATGCAGATAGTTGGGATGCACGCCGAGGAGCCTGGCGGCCTCGGTGATGCTGCCCCCGGCCTTCTGGATGGCGTTGAGGATCATGGCCTTCTTCTGCTCGCGGACGGCGTCACGGTAAGTGCCGGGGGCCAGCTCGGGGGTCGCGATCTCGGCGACGGCCTCCGGCAGATCCTCGAGCATGATGAGATCGGCGGCTCCCAGGACGGCGGCGTGTTCGATGGCGTTTTCTAACTCTCGGACGTTGCCCGGCCAGTCGTAGGCCATCAGGCACTCGCGAGCCTCCGGTGACAGGCTCAGCGGGCGCCTCCGCACCCGCTCGCCGCACCGAGCGGCGAAATAGCTAGCCAGCAAAGGGATGTCCTCGCGGCGGTCCCTCAGCGGCGGCAGGGTGATGGAGACGACGTTCAAGCGATAAAACAAATCCTGGCGAAAACGTCCTTGCTGGACGGCGGCGCGGAGGTCACGGTTGGTGGCGGCGATCAAGCGGATGTCCACGCGGATGGGGCGAGTGCCGCCCACCCGCTCGAACTCGCGTTCCTGGAGCACGCGCAGGAGCTTGCCCTGGCAGGAGAGGGGCAACTCGCCGATCTCATCCAGGAAAGCGACGCCGCCGTGGGCGACCTCCAGTTTGCCTTTCTTTTGCGCGATGGCTCCGGTGAAGGCGCCTTTCTCATGGCCGAAGAGCTCGCTTTCGATGAGGGTTTCGGTCAGGGCTGCGCAATTGATGGCCACGAAAGGCTGCGAGGCGCGCGGACTGCTCCGGTGAATGGCTCGCGCCACGAGTTCCTTGCCCGTGCCGCTCTCCCCGCACAAAAGCACGGTGGAATCCGTCGGCGCCACCCTGGCGATGAAGCGGTAGACCTCTTGCATAGCCGGACCGTCGCCCACCATCTCGTAGCGCAGGGCGATTTCCTGCTGAAGGCGACGGTTCTCGGCGTCCAACCGCTCGATGGTGAGCAGGCGGGCGAGGGCGGCCCCGCCGAAGACGCCGGCCGCGGCAGCCAGTTGAAGATGCTCTTTGCCAAGACGGATCCTGGGGTCATAGCTCGACAGGTAAATGGCCCCGAGCACGGCGTCCCGATCGAACAGGGGCGCCACCAGGACGGCGACCGTTTTGCGGGCGGGCGGGGACTCGGGCGAGGCCTGCGGCGCGTCGTTGAACAGAAGGGCGACGCCCTCGCGAAGGGCGCGTTCCACCAGCGGGAAGAGGACTCCGAACGGCGCTTCCGAACAGCCCGATCGCGTCCATGGGAACACCCTTTCCGGCTGGGCCTCCCCGGGGCTCATCAGAAGCACCGCGCCCTGCTCGCAGGGGATCGCTTCCGACAGCAAGGCTAGCAGCTTTCCGGCCAGCGCTTCCAGGTCGGAGGCCATGTGAACGGCGTGGCTGATTTTCAGCAGCGCGGCCAGCGCCTGCGAGGGAAGTGTAGAGGGTGCGGGGCTGCTCAGATCCTCGGCCGGACTCAAGAAAAGCGCCGGCTCGCGCTGGAGCCGGATGAGCGTGCGGTCCTCCAGGAAGCTATCTTCGGGGATGATGCCGCTGCTGCCGGGCGGGCTCTCTTCGTCGGCGAGCGAGAAGACGAACAAGGAGCGCCCGATCTTGATCTGATCGCCGTGCTGGAGAGTTCGCTGCTTGACAGGCAAGCCGCTCACGAAGGTGCCGTTGCGGCTGTCCAGATCCGTGATTTGGAATCGTCCGTCGGGGAGTCTTTCCAGACGACAGTGTCGGCGGGAGACCAAAGGGTCGGGGATCGCGATCTGGTTGTCCGGCAGGCGCCCGATGTTGACCTGGGGCTGATCCAATGGGAAGCTCTGGCGGCTCAGGGGGCCGTCCAGGGCGATCAAGCGGGATTTCATCGCCCCCCTTTCAACCGCAGCGGGTGCGGTTGCTCACCAGTTTAGCAGTGTTCGAGCCAAGCCCGGTCGCTCCCGTAGCTTGATAGCTTCGCTGCCACGGGCGCCGCCCCGGGAGCGGCCGCTTCCCAGGAGGGTTAAATCCGTCACGGTGGCGCCGTGAGAATCACGATATACTGGAGGCAGCATCTTCCACTGAAGTGCTGGGCGCATCATGGGCGAAGGAACCGCAGCCTCGGAGTCTCGCTACACCGTCCTGGAGAAACTGGGCGAGGGCGGAATGGGCGTGGTCTACAAGGCTCGGGATTCCCGATTGAATCGGCTGGTCGCGATCAAGGTGCTGCCGCCCGAGCTGGTCGAGGATGCCGAGCGGAAGCGGCGGTTCGCGCAGGAAGCCAGGGCCGCCTCGGCGCTGAATCACCCCAACATTGTGACGGTTTACGACGTCGCCGCTGAATCCGGCCGCGACTGCATCGTGATGGAGTACGTCGAGGGCAGATCGCTGGACCGAATCATCCCGCGCCAGGGATTGCCGTTGGGCGAGGCGCTCGGCTACGCGATTCAGATCGCCGATGCGTTGGTTGCCGCCCATGCCAAGGGCATCGTTCACCGGGATCTGAAACCCGGCAACGTGATTGTGACGCCCTCCGGCACGGCGAAGCTGGTAGATTTCGGGCTGGCCAAGCTCACTGAGATCGGCCCTGGCGTGGAAGACTCAGGAGGAGAGGCACTTCAGACCCAAGCGGCCGAGGAGGGCATGATCGTTGGAACGGTGGCGTATATGTCGCCCGAGCAGGCCGAGGGTTCGGCGCTGGATGCGCGCTCGGACATCTTTTCCTTCGGCAGCTTGCTGTACCACATGCTGACGGGTTCGCCTCCCTTCCGTGGTGGATCCAGGCTGGGCACGCTAGGGGCGATCCTCCACAAACAGCCGGAACCGCCGGCGTGCAGGCGCCCGGACGTCCCCCAGGAACTCGAGCGGATTCTGGCGCGCTGCCTTCGCAAGGAACCGGCGCGGCGCTATCAGCACATCGGGGACGTGAAGCTGGCGCTGGAGGAGGTCCGCGACGAGCTTAACCGTGGGGCGAGGCGGCGCGCCCAGGGGCAAGGTCGTCACAAAGCATGGTGGCGCACGTGGGTAGCCATCGCTGTGCTGGCAGCCGCTATCCTCGGCTTATTGTGGAGCCGGGTTCAGCGGGGCGCCGCTGTCCTGACTCCCAGGACGGCGCCGGTCACCAGCCTGCCTGGGCATGAGCAGCAACCCGCCGTATCGCCTGACGGCAGCCAGGTGGCTTTCCAGTGGATCAGCGAAACGGGGGAGAACGGTGGTCTGTGGGTGCAACCCTTGAATTCCGCCAGCCGGCAACGCTTGACGGCCGGTTCGGCGGAGGAAACCAGTCCTGCCTGGTCGCCGGACGGCCGGCAGGTTGCCTTCTTGCGCCATGAACTCGGCGAGCTTGGGGTCTTCGTCGTTACGGCGCTGGGAACGGGCGAGCGCAAGCTGTGCGAGTTTGCGGGCCAAGCCCGGGGTCTGAGCTGGTGGCCGAGGGGCGGCGTGCTGGCCACCGCCTACAGAAGTTCCTGGGAGGCCCCGTGGTCGCTCAACCTGATTGACGTCGAGGCCTGCCGGCTTCGGCAGATTACCTCGCCCGGGGTGGAGTACGCCGGCGATAGTGACCCGCGCTTCGCTCCGGATGGAAAGTCCCTGGCCTTCGTAAGGCAGCAACTGGCCACGGGAGGCGCGATCTACCGGCTCGAACTCGATGAGCGGGCGGCGCCGAGAGGGGAACCGGAATTAGTGGTAGCCGCCGGACAGTTTGTTTCCGGGATCGCCTGGATGCCCGATGGCGAGGGGCTCATCTTTTCCGCCTATCGCGAAGGGGTCCAGGCCCTATGGCGTGTTCCGGCGGGCGCGAAAGCCGGCGGGGTGCAGCCGGTCCGTTTCGGGTTGGTTTCGACGCCGGCCTACGAGCCTTCCGTGGCCCTCCGCAGTCCTGTGCTTGTCTACCGGCGTTGGGCGCGCGACGTGGACATCTGGCGTAGTGCCGGTCCCTCGGCTTCCGCAGAGGAGCGTCGCCGTCCGCCAACTCGTTTCATCGCCTCCACCATGCAGGAGGACAGCCCGCAGTACTCCCCGGATGGGGCGAAGATCGTGTTCGTCTCGGATCGCTCGGGCGCCTATGAGCTCTGGGTGGCGGACCGGGAGGGCGCCAACGCCGCCCAGTTGACGTTTTTCGGGGGTCCGCACGTGGGCTCGCCGCGTTGGTCCCCGGACGGAGGCTCGATCGTGTTCGATTCCGTGAAGGAGGGCAGCCGTGATCTCTACGTGATCAGCGCCGACGGTGGTGTTGCCCGGCGCCTCACCACGGCGCCCACTCACGAAGTGCGACCGTATTACTCGCGCGACGGCCGCTGGATCTACTTCGGGTCCACGGCCAGCGGGCGCTGGGAAATCTGGAAGATGCCCAGCGGCGGGGGTCCAGCCGTGCAGCTTACCCGTAACGGGGGCGGTCCGGAAGCCATCGAGTCGCCGGATGGCGATTCCATTTACTACCAGAAGCCCGGCGATCGCTCGGTGTGGAAGGCGAGCCTCAGAGGCGAGTCGGAAGTCCGGGCCTTTCCCGGGGAGCTGCCGGCCGGGCACTGGGCTTTGATGAAAGAGGGCGTGGTGGCCTTGCGAATGCTCGACCGTTCAGCCCCCACGCTGGAGCTATTCAGCTACGCGCGCCGGCAATGGGAGCTGCTTCTGGAATTGCCCAGGACCTCCATCCCGCATCGTGGATTCACCACTCCCTGCGTGGCGGTTTCACCGGATGGGCGCTGGATCCTTTACCTCCGGGCAGACCGCAACGACAGTGATCTGGCGGCGGTCGAACACTTTCGCTGAGCAGTCTGGCGGCGGTTGGCGGCGGTAGAGGATGGCATGGCAGCCTGTCGGCTTGCTACCATGGGGCATTCTCCATCCCTATGAGGATCCGCATCCTGCTGATCGGGGCGCTGGCGCTTGGCGCGGGCATTTACTACTGGACGCCGCTCAGGCTTGCAGCGCTGTTCGTGGTGGGACGCACGGGAGTCTGTCCCTGGAGCGAAACGCTCCGCAGCGCGAAGAATCTCAGAGAGCAGATCGAGATCAAAGACCGCATTCTGGCTGCCAGCCGTGTCGTAGAGAAAGACCCCGCCGGCTACAACCTCTGGGAGACGCCCAAGGGGCGCTATTGGGTGCCTAACAGCAGCGACTATTCGCTGCATTTCAACCTCGCCGAGCAGGAGCGCAAGATCTACGGGACCGGAGAGCGTGCTGTGCGGGCGGGCGATGTGGTGCTGGACTGCGGGGCCAGCGTGGGCGTCTTCACGCGCGAGGCGCTGGAGGCAGGAGCGCGGTTGGTGGTGGCCATCGAGCTGGCGCCTGAAAACCTGGAATGCCTGCGGCGCAATTTCGCCGAAGAGGTTCGCCTTGGTCGGGTCATCATTTATCCCAAAGGCGTCTGGGACAAGGACGACGTGCTGACGCTGTACGTGGATCCCTCGAATGCGCCCGCCGATAGCGTGGTGATGCGCCCCGAGAGGGCGCGTGAGGGTCCCAAGGTGCCCTTGACGACCATTGACAAGCTGGTGGAGGAGCTGCGACTGGATCGCGTAGACTTCATCAAGATGGACGTCGAGGGCGCTGAGCAGCGCGCTCTGATGGGGGCTCAGAAGACCTTAGCTCGCTTTCGCCCGCGCCTGGCGCTCTCGGCCTATCACCTGCCCGACGATCCCAAACGCATCCCCGAACTGGTGCGGCGGGCTTGGCCGGGCTACCGCATGGAGTGCGGCTACTGCGCTGACGGCACGCACTTCGTCCGGCCGGATGTGCTGTTTTTCCGCTGAGCGGGCACGGCCGGGGACGACGCCTGGGGGATGCCTCGGTGCGCTTGTTGCGCGGGGGGATTGCCGGGAGGCGCGTTCGCCTAACCGGCTGTCAGAGCCAACGGCCCAACTGGGTGATGAGGTAGTAACCCATCAAGGCGACGATGACGACCGTGCAGATCCACACCGCGACGGTGGTCGCGGCTGAAGGGGCGGCCTCGCGGGGCAGGCGCCGGTGTCGCAGATAGAGCGTCGCGATGGCGATCACCGGGATCATGAGGAACTGGGCCAAGCCGCCGACGAACACCATGCCCACGGGTTCGCGGAAGATCCAGTACAGGACGGCGGGGACCACGGTCAACAGCCAGACGAAACGGCGCCGCCAGCGCAGGCGCGCGGCGTAATCGTCGGCGCGGAAGAAGCCCATCAGGCGCACCATGTCGGCGTAGAGCCGGGAGTGGGCAGCGGTGGCGGCGAAGACCGTGCCGTACAGGGTGGCGATGGCCCCCGCGTAAAACACCCACAGGGCCCAACCGCCCAGGGTCTGAGTGTACATGTTCGAGAGCACGGAGATCATGGCGTCAGCCGCCGGGACCAAGCCCATGCCGTGCAGGATGCCGGCTCCGAGCAAGTAGAAGGCCACCGTGGCCAGTGTGTAGATCAGCATGGAGGCGAAGATGTCCACCTGCATCACGCGAACCCAACCCAGGGCCCGGGAGCGCCAGGCGGCGCTGCCGTCGCGCCGTCCGGAGAATCGCGCGTAGCCTTTCTCCACGCACCAGTAGGGGTACATGAAAAATTCCGTGGCGCCCACGCCGGTGATGCCGAAGACCCCGACGGCGCGCGTCAGGCCGCCGGGGGGCATTTGAAGTTTCAAGCCGCGGAGAACGTCGCTCCAGGAGAAATACTGGGGCATGCGCGTGAGCAGCACGGCGCAAAGCACGGTGAGCATGGTGAACAAGGCCACTTTGAGGGTCGCCAGGCGCTCGATGCGTTCGTAGCCGCCGCCGAGCAGAAGAAGCAGCGTCAGCACCAGGAACACAAAGACCCAGACGTTGATGGGGACGGCCGGCACAAGCTGGTGCATCACCTGAGAGACGCCGGCGAACATGGCCCCCACCTGGAACAGGGTGATGGAGACCATCACCGCCCAGGCCCACACGATCCAGTTCACGCGCCAGCGCGGGCCCGGGAAATGGTTGAAGGCCGCCAGGCCCGTCTCGCCGGTGGCGATGGTGTAGCGGCCCATCTCGGCCTGTACCACCGGCTTGATGAAGCAGCTCAGCAGGATCACCCACAGCGCGGTGTATCCCACCTGCGCGCCGAGGGCCGTGGTGGCGATCAGCTCGCCGGATCCCACGATGGAAGCGCAGAGGATCATGCCGGGGCCGATGCGGCGCAAAATGGCGCTCAACGAGCGCGGGGGCTCGGCCACGTCTTCAGGATCCAGGCGGTAGGGGTCTTTGAGTGCTTCCAGCGCGGCACGGGCCATTTCACGTCACTCTAACACAGCACCTGGCGGGCCTCCAGCACACGGCGAAGCGAGCCTTCCCGAGCGAGGGACGGCGTCTGCTGAGGAAATCGGGAGGCTGGAGGGGAGGGCCGGCGCGGGATCCTGGCCGGGAGCGCGACTGCCCGGCAGCGAGTCGCCGGAATGCGCGCGGCGCCACCCGAACCTCCTGCGCAGGGATGACCGTTGCAGCCGGAGGCGAAGTGCGCTTTAGTGAAGCGTGCGGTCTCGCCCCGCCCACATCAGGTTCAAGCCCAACCTCCACCAATCTCCCATCAGTCCTGTAAGAGGCCGCTCCAGGCGTCGCGGTCGGATGCGCAGGGTTTCGATGAGGACATCTTCCCCAAAGAAGGAGGCCTCCCGGAGCACGTTGCCGTCTTCATTCACGATGCGGCTCTGACCGTGCGAGCCCGTCAAATCGGAGTTGGCCGGGGCATTGGCCGCCACGATGAAAACCTGATTCTCCACGGCGCGCGCCATGAGCTGGGCGCGGTAAGGCGCCAGTTTCGATTCTTCCTTCAAGCCCGACTCGTGACTGATGTAATAGACCAGTCGCGCCCCCGCCAGCGCGGGCAGGCGAACGAGCTCGGGGTAGCGCTCGTCGTGACAGATGATGACGGTGGAGGGTACGCCTTCCAGCTCAAACAGAGCGATGTGATTGCCGGGCGTGGCCCACTTTTCTCCCGCCAGCATCACTTTGGCGTAACGCTCGACCAGCTCGCCGCGGGCGTTGAACACGACGGCCGTGTTGTAGGTGCGCGCGCCCGCTTTGTAAACGCTGCCGAAGACGGCGGCGATGCCGAGCCGCCGGCACGCCCGGCGAATTTCTTCTTCCGCGGCGGCGACGCGGTCGGCATGGGCTCCCCGCAGAGCGTCCTTGTCGTAGCCGGTGAGAGCACATTCGGGGAAGGCCGCCACGCGCACGCCCTCTCGAGCCAGCTCTTCGAGGCGGCCGATGATGCGACGGCTGGACTCCTCCACGTCGAAGGAAGAGCGCATCTGCACCGCCGCGACCTTGAGGCTGACGGGGGCGGAGAGAGTCAGTGGTTGCGGGATCTCTCCGGGCTGAAGAATGTCAGCGTAAATTTCGGGTCGGCGGAACCGAATCGGCCCGCTGCCGATGCGCTCGTCCAGGCGCACGCGGGCGGTGACAAGCTGGTCCGCATCACCGGCGTCGCGCGCGACGATGCGGCCTCGCGGGTCCACGATCAAACAGCGCCTGGGGTGGACGAAGGCCACCCAGACGCTGTTCTCATAAGCACGGACGCGCATCATCAACTCGTTCATTTCGCCGTAGGAGCCGTAGGCGGGCACGAGAATGAACTGCGCGCCGCGTACAGCGAGGATGCGCGTGGTTTCCGGCAACTGGCGATCCAGGCAGATCAGCGCGCCCCAACGGCCGAGCGGCGTATCGGCGACCTGGAGGCGATCGCCCTCCGTGTTGTAAGGTTCGCTGTCGCCGCAATGCGTCTTTCGATAGTGGATCAGATCGCGGCCTTGCGGCGAGACCACCAGCAGGGAGTTGTACATTCGCTCGGCCTCGCGCTCCGCAAAACCCACCGCTAAATAAACCTTGAGTTCTTGCGCCAGGGCGCGGACGCGTCGCAGCGCTTCGCCGTCCAGCGGCTCCCCGACTTCGAAATACTTCGTGCGGTCGAGCTTGCCGCGACCGATGTCCGGCTGATGGTCGTTGCCCACGTAGCCCTCCAGAAAGCCTTCCGGGGCGATCACCAGCTCCGCGCCTGCGGCGGCGGCTTTGCGGGTCCATTCCTCGAGCTTGCGCAGGTTGGCCTGTTTGTTCCAGCGCTCCGGCAACACGCGCAGCGCCGCCACGGTGAACTCGAGGGGCGCGGCCGCGGCCAGGACCGAGAAAAAGGTGAAAACGCACGGCAGCGGTGCGGGTGTGGTCATCATCCGAGATTCTTACACTCGGCTCTGGAGCGTGTCCAGAACAGGCGCGGGGCCCGCGGTTCAACGCCGGGGCGGCGTCGGCAGGATCGGACGGTCCTCAGAGAAGACGTGCGAGGCGGACGAAGCCGGCGGGTTTGGTTCGCGCGCGGCGGGATCGGGCTTTGAGCATGCTTGCCGCCCGCGCGCCGGACCGCGGAAACCAGACTGGGGAAAGGTCGGGTCAGGGTCGCCGCGTCTCGGGGCCGGCCCAGGTGATCAGGCCTGGCAAGAAGGCCTGGGTGATGTCCGGATGCATGGGCAGGACACGGACCGTGTAGCCGTGCCGGCCGCTGTGACAACAGGGGGCCAGATTGGTCTGAAACGCCCAGACGTTGCCGGAGCGCTCGCCGGTCGGTTCCATGCGCGCTGTCACCGGGTCCACGATCTCGTCATCGGCGCTGAGCCGTCCGATGTAAAGCTCGACGTTGACGTCCTCGGGCGACAGCTCGCCCAGGTGAATTTGGACGCGCACCAGCGCACGCTGCCCGACTTTGAGATTGGGGATGCGAGTTTCCAGGGCCTCGACGCGCACCTGCGGCCAGGCGGCGCGCACGCGTTCCAACCAGGCGGCCAGCCGACGAGCGCGCGCAGCGTTCTGCTCCCTGAGGCCCAGATAAGTCCTATGGGCTACCAGGTAGAATCGCTCAGTGTACTCGCGGACCATGCGGTGTGTGTTGAAGAAGTGACACAGGCAGCTGATCGAGGTGCGCATGCGCTCGATCCAGCGCCGGGGCAGGCGGTCCCTGCCGCGCTCGTAAAAGGTGGGGATGACGTCGCTCTCCAGAAGGTCGTAGAGGGCCTCGGCCTCCACCTGGTCTTGATAGTCGCGGTTGTCGTAGGACTCGCCGCGGCCGATTGCCCAGCCGATGCGATGGTTGTATTCGTTCCAGGCTTCATCCCACCAGCCGTCCAGCGTGCTGACGTTCAGCGCACCATTGGCGGCCGCCTTCATACCGCTGGTTCCGCTGGCTTCCAGGGGGCGCAAGGGGGTGTTGAGCCACACGTCGCAGCCTTGCACCAGATAGCGGGCCACGCTCATGTCGTGGTCCTCGAGAAACACGAGGCGGCGACGAAACTCGGGCCGGCGGGCCAGCTCGACGATCTGTCGGATCAGCTCCTTGCCCGCTCCGTCGCGCGGGTGGGCCTTGCCGGCGTAGATGACTTGAACCGGACGCTCCGGGTTGTTGAGGATGCGCTTGAGCCGCTCGACGTCGCGCAGCAGCAGCGTGGCACGCTTGTAGGTAGCGAAGCGCCGCGCGAAACCGATGGTGAGGGCCTCGGGATCCAGCACTTCATCGGCGGCCTCGATCTCGGCTTGCGGACTTCCACGACGCCGGAGCTGCTCGCGGAGCCCGCGACGCGCGAAGGCCACCAGGCGTTCACGGCGGCGTTCGTGCGTGCGCCACAACTCCTCGGCAGGGATGGTTTCGGCCCGCTGCCACAGGGCGCGGTCGGCAGGCTCCTCGCGCCAGTTGGGCCCCAGGTAGCGGTCGTAGAGCTGATTCATCTCGTAAGAGATCCAGGAACGGAAGTGCACGCCGTTGGTCACGTGGCCGATGGGGACTTCGTCCACCGGCACGCCGGGCCAGATGCCCTGCCACATGCGCCGCCCCACCTGTCCGTGCAGCTTGCTGACGCCGTTGGAGAAGGAAGCCAGGCGCAGAGCCAGGATCGTCATGCAGAAGCTCTCGCCGGGATCGAACGGATTCCTGCGCCCCAGCCCGAGGAACTCGTCGCGGCTGAGACCCAGCCTGGGATAGTAATCCGAGAAGTAGCGATCCATGAGATCCGGCGGGAAAAAGTCGTGCCCGGCCTCGACCGGGGTATGCCCTGTGAAGACCAGACTGGGCGAGGCCAGCTCGCGGGCCTGCGCGAAGCTGAGGCCGTGCTGCTCCATCAGCCGCCGGACGCGCTCCAAGGCCAGGAAGGCCGAGTGTCCCTCGTTCATGTGGTAGACCGTGGCCTCCAGACCCAGGGTTTCCAGCGCGCGGTAGCCGCCGATGCCCAGCAGGATCTCCTGTTTGATGCGCATTTCACTGTCGCCGCCGTAGAGCTGATCGGTGATGTCGCGGTCCTCCGGGCGTGCGTTCTCGGCGATGTTGGTGTCGAGCAGGAACAGAGGAACGCGCCCGACGTGCGCCTGCCAGATTTGGGCGAAGACCGGCCTGCCCGCTAAGCTCACCTCGACCAGCAACGGGCCGCCTTCCGGGCGCCGTAAAGGCTCCAGGGGAAGCGTGTGGAAGTCGTTGTCTTCGTAGGCTTCTTGTTGCCAGCCTGCCTGGTTCAGATATTGCTTGAAATACCCCTGCTGATACAGCAAGCCGACGCCGACCAGGGGCACTCCCAGGTCGCTGGCGGACTTCAGGTGGTCGCCTGCCAGCACGCCCAGACCACCGGCGAAGATCGAGAGGCACTCGGTGAGGCCGAACTCGGCTGAGAAATAGGCGGCCAGCATGCCGTCGGCGGAACCATGCGTGCGGCGGAACCAGGAGTTCTCGCTGCTCAGATAGTTTTCAAGATCGCGAGCCACACGTTCGACATGCGCCAGGAAGGCTTCATCGCGGCCTGCCGCTTCCAGTTTTGCCTGGCTGATGCTGCCCAACATCAAGACCGGGTTGTGGCCTGAGGTCTCCCACAGTTCGCTATCCAGGCGCCGAAACAATTCGATGGCGTCATGATTCCATGCCCACCACAGGTTGTAAGCGATCTTGCGCAGCGGCTCCAGCCGCGGCGGCAAGGAAGGCGCTACGTGAAAAATCCCCAAGGGCTTCATGCTGGTCACTCTTCCTTAATCGGCAGCCGTGGGCTGCGGACTTCACCCCGATTGCGTTCCGCCACCCTGCGATGGCGGATAGCACCCGGCAATCTGCAAGACACGCTTATGGATACGGTGAATCAGCGAGGCGTCCGGGAAAAACATGTACGGGCACAGGCCGGCGATGACCTGGATTCCGCGGGCTTCGCAGAACTCGACCGCGGCCCGGCTCACCGCCCCGCGGCCGACGGCTCGGTACAGCCAAACCCTGCGCACGCCGGCTTCGGCGCAATCGCGCACCACCCGTTCGGTCGCGCGGGCGGGAGTCATCACCAGGGCCGCCTCCACCGGGGGTTGGATGTCACCCACCCGTGCATAGCAGGGCGCGCCGTCCAACTCCCGGGCCTTCGGGTTCACCGGAATCACCTCGTAGCCGCGCCGCCGCAGTTCGGCGAACAGCCGCCGGCTGAAGTCCCACGGGCGACGCGAGACGCCCACCATGGCCAGACGCTTAACGGTCAGGAATTCATTGACGCGCTCAAGGGATGCGGCAGGCATGTTGGGCTGTCCAGGGTCCAATTATAGACCGACCGCGGCGTCCGGTTTAAGGTAAAGTAAATGAATGCGTCCGATTCACCTTTACGCCGGTCTGCTGGCGGCAGCCGCCGCGCTGGCGCAACCCGTTAGCATCCAGTTCAAAAGCCTGGATCGCTCGATCCTCAGTGAGCGCCTGAACAAGGTCAGCACGAAAAATTCCGAGCGCGCGCAACGGCTGCTCGAGATGTTCCGGGAGGCCGGCTGCACCGGCGACCGGCTGCGCGAGCAAGCCGTCAAAGGCTCGAAGATTCCGAACATTATTTGCACTCTGCCCGGCCAGAGCGAGGCCGCCATCGTGGTGGGCGCGCACCTGGACTGGTGGGGCGACGCGGGACAGGGCGTTGTGGACAACTGGAGCGGAGCGGCTCTGCTGCCCACGCTCTATCAGTCGGTGCCCGAAGGCCGGCGTCACACCTTGGTGTTCGTCGGCTTCGCGGATAAGGAGTCGGACCCCTCCGGGTCCCGTTTCTATGTGCGGCAGTTGAGTCGCGAAGAACGCGGTCGCATCCGCGCCATGGTTCATTTGAGCTCCCTGGGCACGGGAGCGACGCGAGTTTGGATGAACCAGTCGGACCCCAAGCTGGTGTCGGATCTGGCGCGCGTGGCGGCGGCCATGAAGATCGCGGTGACGGGAGTCAATACCGAGCAGGTGGGAACCGATGACGCCGGCGCCTTTCGGGACGCCAAAGTGCCCACCATTTCGCTGCACTCGCTCACGCAGCAGACCTTCCCGATCCTGGGATCGGCGCGTGACACTCCGGAAGCCATCCGGATGGATGATTACTACGATACCTACCGGTTGGTCTCCGCCTACTTGATGCTGCTGGACGCGGTGCTGTCGCCGCCTGCGGCTCAGTAAGGGCCGGCTAGCGAGGCGGGCCGAACCGGATCGCCGCCCGCGGGCCGCCGGTTCGTGCTACTGTGCTCGAGGTATGCGCATCCTGGCTGCCTGGCTCCTTCCGGCCGCCATCTGCCTCGCTCAACACGCTACCGATCTCTGGCTACGCGGCTATTCGGTCATCCCTACGCCCCGCACCGTGCGGCTGGCGGGTGGGGAAGTCCTGGTGGACGACACCTGGAAGGTGGATGCGGGCCCGCTGGGTCTCAACCACATCGCCGTCCGCACACTCATCCGTGACGCCGCCGAGTTCCACCGGCTCGTATTGAGGCCCGGCGCCGGCGCGCGGCGCATCCGTCTGAGTGTGGCGCCCGGCGCCGTCACCACCAACGCCGAGCCGGAGTGTGATCGTCAGGCATACCGCCTGCGCCTCGGCGATGCGCTGATCGAGATCACCGGCCACTCCGACCAGGGTTTGTTTTACGGCGTCCAGACACTGCTGCAACTGCTGCGGCGCGATCCCACGGGTCGGTTGCGCGCGCCCCGCGGTGAAATCGAGGACTGGCCGCGGCTGGCCTTGCGCTTCCTGCACTGGGACACAAAGCATCACCAGGACCGCATGGAGACGCTCAAGCGGTACCTGGACTGGACGGCGCGCTTCAAAGCCAACATGATCGCCTTCGAGCTGGAGGACAAGTTCGAGTATCCTTCCCATCCGGTGATCGGGGCTCCGGGCGCCTTCACTACCGCGGAGTTACAAGAGCTCGTGGATTATGGCAGGGAGCGGTTCATCCAGGTCGTGCCGGATGTTCAAGCGCCCGCGCACATGGCCTACGTGCTGAAGCATCCCCAGTTCGCTCCCCTGCGCGCCGACGGGAACAACTATCAGAGCGCGCTTTGCGACCCGCGTACTTACGAGCTGATCTTTGCCATGTACGACGATCTGGTCAAAGCCACGCGCGGGGTGGATTATTTCTTCGTCTCGACCGACGAGGTTTACTACGCGGGCATCGAGAGCCGCTGCGAGCGCCCGTACAACCCGGTCAATCGCAGTCTGACCTGGGTGGAGTTCGTGCGCAAGGCGCGCGATTTTCTGGCTGCACGCGGGCGGCGCATCCTGGTGTGGGCGGAGTATCCTCTGCTGCCGGAGCACGTGCACATGCTGCCGCCGGATGTGATTGACGGCGTGATCGGCGAGGAGGAGTATCTGGAGGCGGAAAACAAACTGGGCATGCGCCAGTTAGGGTACGTCTCGATGCAGGGCAGCGAACTGCTGTTTCCGGATCACCTGGCGCTGGAAGGACGGCGCGGGCGTCTGGAGCAGGCCTTCGAGTACCTGCGCAGCGGCCGGCACTGGCGAGGCAGGCCCATCGGCGTCTTTGGGGCCGCCTGGGACGACTCGGGCCTGCACAACGAAACGTTCTGGTTGGGTTGGTCGGCCGTAGCCCAGTGGGGTTGGAATCCGGGCGCGGCCTCGGCAGCGCAACACGCCGCGGAGTTCATGCGCCTGTACTACGGTCCGGAGGCGGGCGGGATGATCGAGATCTACCGCACGCTCCAGCGGCAGGCGCGGGCCTGGGAGCGAAGCTGGGAGCGCGTGGTCTCCAGGGTCCGCGGCCCCGGATACGGCAACTCGTATGGCAAAGGCCGCGGCACGACGCGCTACGATCTGACGCTGGAGTCGCCGCCTCTTCCCGAGCTGCCGGATCTGAAAGTCGCACCCCGGCTCGCCGCCCGCTACGCAGAGCGGTTCAGCGAGGCGCCCGCGCGGGCGCTGGAGAACGACCGGCTGGTACACGCCCTGCACGAAAACCTGGCGCGCGCAGAGCGCAATCATTACAACCTGGAGGTGCTGCTGTCTGTGGCGCGCTTCATCGGGCAGCACTGGCGTCTGCTGACGGCGCTTTCCTCCGCCGAGCGCTCGCTGGCGGAGGCCTCGGCGGCGGCCGAAAAGAAGGACGCGGCGCGAGCCGTCGGCCATCTGGTTGCAGCCCACAACGCCGTCACTCAGGTGCGCCGCCAGAGCGAGCGGATTTTCGCGGAGTTGACCGCTGTCTATGAGAAGAGCCGTTTCCCGAAGGGGCGCGCCGTGGGCGATCGCAAATTCGTTCACGTGCTGGACGACACCAAGGATCACTGGGCGGACCGCACGCCGGACCTGGGTTTCATGATGGCGCCCGAGCGGAGCATCGGGCTGGACGATTGGGCTAAGGAGCTGGCGCGCATCACCCGCGCTTACGCCGCCGCCCACAACGTTCCCGTACGCGGCCTGGCGGAGGAACGGCTGGAGGAGTGAACCGGGACGTGGGACCGGCAGGTGAGCGTTCTGCTTCGGGCTGGGGGCTGCGTTTAACAGGGCGGCCTGAGGCAGGCTGCGCGATGCGGAGGTCTCGGGCCGTTTTCGGGAAGCCGGCGATCGGGGCGGGCTAGCGCGCGGGGGGCGTCGGCGGTTCAGCGCCGGTGAGTCCCCAACCTTTCCATGCCGGGTCGTGGGCTGGGTTGCGCTGGGGAAGGATGGCCTTGGTCTGGCGCAGCCACTGGTGGAGGCGAGCCGTCAGGCGTCGGGCTACCGCGGGCTCGCGCTCCACCAAATTGATTGTCTCCCCCGGGTCGTTTCCGAGGTGATAAAGCTCGCGCCGGGGGGAGTCGTAGAACTCGATTAACTTCCAGGGACCCGAGCGCACGGCGCTGGCAGGCTCACCCCCCTGGTTGGAATAGTGGGGATAGTGCCAGAACAGGGGTCGTTCGGCCAACGAACGGGTGCGGAACAATGGCACGAGGCTCACGCCGTCAACGTCGCGCACGCGGATGCCGGCCAGCTCGCAGAACGTGGGAACCAGATCAATGCTCGAGACCGGCGTCGAGATCGTGATGCCGGGCTTGATTACGCCGGGAAGCCGCACCAGCAGCGGTACCCGGATGCCTCCCTCGTAAAGGTGACCCTTGCCCGCGCGAAAGGGCGAGTTATCGGTTACCGGCTGTTTGCTCGCGCCCTCGAAGCGCAACCCACCGTTGTCGCTGGTGAAGATGATCATGGTTCGGTCCCGCAGGCCGGTTTCGTCAACGGCATCGAGCACTTCTCCCACGGATTCGTCCAGGCTCTCGACCATCGCGGCGTAGACCGGGTTGTAGCGGCCGCCGGTTTTCGCCCGATGGCGCTCGATCTGCTCGGGGCGCGCGTTCAGGGGTATGTGCACCGTGAAATGGCAGAGGTAGAGGAAGAAGGGAGCGCCTCGGGTTTGGCGGATGAAGGAGCAAGCTTCCTGGGTCAGCCGTTCGGTGAGAAACTCTCCGGGTTTGCCCTCCAGGTCAGGCAACTTCCACGGGCCGAAGTAGGGTTGCTGTGCCCGCGGCGGGCTGCCCGAGTTTGTCCCGCCGAGGTTCAAATCGAAGCCTTGTTCTCTGGGGCTGAAACCATCGCCGCCCAGATGCCACTTGCCGATGGCGGCGGTGCGATAACCGGCGGACTTGAGGCGCTCGGCGAGCGTGAGTTCTTCAAGCGGCAGTTCGGCGCGCGTGCGCGGCGTAATTATGGGCCCTTTCTCGTGGCTGGGGCGTCCCGGGATCCAGTCGGTCACACCGTAGCGAACTGGGTATCGGCCGCTGAGGATACTGGCGCGGGTCGGCGAGCAGACGGGGCTGGCGGCATAAGCATCCGTAAAGCGGGCGCCTTCGGCCGCCAGTCGGTCCAGGTTGGGCGTAGAGAAATAGGGATTCCCATAGCAGCTCAGATCGCGCGAGCCCAGATCATCGGCCAGAATCAAGACCAGGTTGGGCGGCGCGCTGCGGGCGAGCGCGGCGGCGAACGAGCACAAGAAGTCTCGCCGTAGCATGGTTCGCTCCTCAGTACATCTCTCAGCTCTCCAGACAAGCTTATGCTATCCCACCCTCCCCTGGGGGGATGCCAGATGGCCAGGTCTTCTCATTCCTCCCAGCAGCGGATCCAAAAGACGGCCGAGGAGGGGGCCGTGATTGCGCACTTGCGGGCCGTTTCGCGTATAATTGAAGAAACTTTCACCAACGGGCTGACTGCTGACGGAATTTCATTTTCAAAGTGTGAAAACCTGGCCCAAGCTCGCCTGGGTAGCTCGCGGCGGCTTGGGATCCCCGAATGTTCACGTCTACCATGGGCCTTGTGTGGAGCTACAGGAAGAATGGCTGGTTGAAGGGGTTTGGGCCAGCGACTACGCGAAAGGCGATTTCGACGCCACCGACCTGTTCGCCGGCACCGGCCTGCGTCTCCGCCCGGGCCGGCTGGTAGCCGTCACCGCGGGCAACGTGATGGACGTGCTGTGGCGCTTGCAGGTCGGCAGAGAGTGGTATCTGAGCAACTCGCTGCCAGTCCTGCTGGCGGCTTCCGGGGCGCGGTTCGTGGACGGGTTCGACTATAGCGCCGCGTTGATGACCATCTCAAAGGGCGTGGATGATTACGAGCGTCAAATTCCGTCTTCTCTGGGATCCATCGAGCGGTATTATTACCAGAACATCGTCTGGGACGGCAGAGCGTGGTACAGCTTGCCCAAGCCGAACAGCGCGCCAGCCTTTCCGACGTTCGCTGACTACTATGGTTTTCTGGAGGCCACGGCTCGGGCCTTCGTGGCGAACAGTCAGGCGAGCGGGCGCAGGTACGCCATCCATCCCTTGATTGCGCTCTCCAGCGGCTATGATTCGACCGCTGTGGCGGTGCTGGCCAGGGCGGCCGGATGTCGGGAGGCGGTCACGATCAAAAACGCCCGCTCCCGTCTGCCCCATTCCGATTCCGGTCAACACATTGCCGAGATCCTGGGCCTGAACTGCAAGGGATACACCCGAGATCCCAAGAACGTGCGCTACGAGGAAGAGCTGTGGGCCGCCATGGGCATCGGGTGCGACTCGACCTTCACGATGTTTGATTACCCGCAACCCGTGACCTTGCTGTTCACGGGTTACTACGGGGATACGTTGTGGGATCGGGAGCCTAACCTCGGGGCAGTGCGGGCATTGGCGCGCAGGGCCAGCGGGGGCAGTCGGTTTGTGGAGTTCCGGCTGGCTGCCGGCGTGATCTTTTGCTCCATGGTGTACTGGGGAATCCAGCGCGCGGTGGAGATTGTGAAGATCACCCAGTCCCCGGAGATGGCTCCCTGGACTCTGGGGACGGATTACGACCGGCCCATCCCCAGACGCATCGTGGAGACTGCCGGAGTGCCGCGCGGATCCTTCGCCCGGAAGAAGCTGATGTCCAGCTTCTCCCCTGAAATCGCTCGTCCGTTTTCCGCGTCGTTGCGCAGCGACTTCGAGCGGTTCGCGGAAGGGCGCGGCCATCGGGCGCCCAGCCGATGGCAGGAGACACAGGTCAAGGCGGTGAATATCGTGTACGCGGCGCTGTCCCGGCTGAAGGTGTTTGGCTCGAAATTCGCGCAGCGCCCACTGCCGCATCCGCCGCACGACGTATTCTTCCGCTGGGCCAACGAGCGGCTGACACAGCGGTACGAGGCGGCGCTTCGAGAGGGCGAAGTCGAAGCCGTGGTTGCCGAGAGTGCCGAAGGGGCGCGCCGCACGTTCGTCGCCGGAGGCCGGGGGGTCTGAGTGGCTGGTGAGCGGCCTGGCGCGCGGGAGGGCCGGGCTGCGCCCGTCTGACGCGCTTTCGTGCTTGCTAGTCGGCTCGGCCGGAATGGCCTGCATCCCCCTGTCAGGGCGCACCTGCGGTCGCACTGCCGGCTCCCCAAAACCGGACACGGAACGGGCCGGCCTGCCTCGAGGCGCTCACGACCACCGCGCCGCGTGAGCGCATTCGCGCCGGCCAGCCCGCATTTCTCACCAAGACGCGGACTCGGATCTCCGAGAGAGGGAACGGTCCAAACGGCGGGCCTCCGCAAGTCTTCCCTGAGGCAGGTCCGCTCCCTGATAGCCCGCAGCGGCCCTTGAGCGGCTTACAGAGCCAACGAAAGGCCTCGGGAAGATAGTTCTCGGCCAATGGGCCCGCAGGTCGCCGGGGGTTCTCAAATCGGGCTGAAAATGTTTCGGCTGATCTATCCCCGGTTTCGTCGCCGTCATCAAAAGCGTAAGGCGTGCGGCCCTTACAGGTTGCGCCAGATCCACTGAAACAGCTCGCACAGCGGGCACGGCGGGGCCGGCTCCTTGAGGGTGTGCTCGATGCGCTCCGGGCGACGGGAGTTGCCGAAGCAGGCGGCGCGAAGGCGCAGGATGCCGGTGCGCCCCGGCTGGCCGGGACCCGCAACAGCGGGGCGCCCCCGTCGCTGGTGATGTGGACGCCGTCAAAGTTAGCCACTGCCCGCCGTGAGAAGTGGTCTTGAAAGGGGAAGCGGGGTTGGCGACATTCTGGGGGAGAGCGAGGTCAGGCGGTTTTCGGCGCTTAAGCAATCATGCACACCGAAGTTTATGCCAGAACAACGGCCTCATCTCAAGCCTTTGGTGAGAAAGTCGGGTTAAAAACCCACCGAGCGAGACGTATTAGGAGAGTGGTCGGAGGGCCGTGAAACTCCACCGGCGCTGCGGTAGCGCCATCACTTACCGAATCTGCCGGCAGCGGACGGCTGCATCAAAGAGCGAGCCTGCACGCGGCGGAGTTGCCCGCGCCCTCCTGACGATAGGAGGGACGTATGAGAACTGGGGTTAGCTGGCGTCTAACTGCGAAGAGCGGCCTCGAAAGCATAATCTTCCCGGTCGCGGTGACTGCCGGGCTCTGGCTGGCCCTGGCCGGCGCCGCAGCGAAGGAAGCACCACCCTTTGAGATAACGTCCATCGCTCCCTACGGCGCGCTCCCGGGCCGTATCGAAGGCCGAGTGGTAGGCGCCGATCCACAGGCGCACAAGATCGCTCCCTTGATTTTCCTCACTGGAATGGGTTACTACACAAAGCCCTATTGCGATACCCCGACGGTTGCCATCCAGTCCGACGGCAGCTTCTCATTGCTGTTTACTACCGGCGGCGTGGATCATCTGGCCACGATCATCACACTGCTGCTGGTTCCTAGCACGGCAAGGGTACCGTGTTATACGGGCGTTACGGGTGTGCCGGAGGAGCTGGAGGGCATAGCAGCGGCTCGCATTGATTTGCACCGCCCCAATCCCGAGCAGCGTGAAATCGTGTTCTCCGGCGAATCGTGGCTTGTGAAAGCCAGCAGCGTGCCGGTCGGACCTGGCCCCAACCTGTTCTCGGATAGTGCGGAAAACGTCTACGTAGATAGCCAGGGACGGCTCCACCTGCGTCTTGCTCAGAGGGCCGGCCGCTGGTACTGCGCTGAGGTCATCTCCACACGTCCGGTCGGCTACGGCACGTACACCATCACCCTGGCTCCGATCCCAGCGCTCGATCCCAGGGTCGTGTTTGGCGCCTTCACTTACGCTGACGCTCAGCGCGAGACGCGGGAGATGGATCTCGAGATCAAAGCATCCGGGAAAACGTCCGACCCGACCAACGCACAATACGTGTTGCAGCCCTGGGATCGCCCTGGCCACTTGCGGCGGCTGACCCTCCCAAGCGGCGTGCCAACAACTCACACGATTCGCTGGGAACAAGGCCGGGTGGAATTTCGTGGCTACCGCGGAGAGCGGGTCTCGGACTCAGACGAGATTGACCGATGGGTCTTTACCGGACCTGTACCGCGAGCCGACACCACCGCTATTCGGTTTCGCTTCAACCTTTGGCTTGACGGAGGTCCGCCACCGGACGGGCGGGAGGTGGAACTCGTCGTCGAGAGCTTCCGCTACGAACCAGCCGCATCGGACTCCTCCACCCCCAACCCCGCAGCAGTTTTGAACGGAGCTAGCTTTCGGCCGGCTGCAACGCCTGGAGGGCTGATTTCGGTTTTCGGTCGAAACCTCGCAGCGGAAACGGTGGTCGCGAATCAGGTTCCGCTGCCGCGCGAGCTGGGCGGCACGCGGGTATTGGTGAACGGCTTGCCAGCGCCATTGCTCTACGTCAGTCCTACTCAAGTCAACGCGCAGGTCCCCCGCGAAGCACCACTCGGGCCTTCCGTCCTTGAAATTTTCATGAAAGGCCTAGCCGGCCTGGCCCCGTTTCGGCTGGTGCGCAGCTCGCCAGGGATTTTCGCCTTTCCGCAGGGTGACTGTATCGCGCAGAACTCGGATTGGAAATTGAACACCAGCGCGTCACCGGCAGCAGAGGGATCCGCGATTGTTACCTACCTGACCAACATTGGTGAGGTGCGGCCGCCCGTAGCCACAGGTCAGGCCGCGCCGGCCGAGCCGCTTTCACAATCCGTTTTGCGCGCAGCTGCCGAGCTGGGAGGCAGGCCTGCCGCCATCGAATTTCTCGGACTGGCGCCAGGGCTTGTAGGTGTTGCGCAGGCGAACATTCGTATTCCAGCGGGACTGGGACCGGCGCTTCACCTCCTGGTGGTGAGAGTGGATGGAGCTTCGTCGAATCCGTGCTTGGTCGCAGTCGGCAACCAGCCCTTCCGTGACGAGCTCCGAATCCTCAGCATCACACCCGCCAGTGCGCAGGCCGGTGAGGCGGTGACTTTGTCTGGCAACGGTTTTCGTCCACAGCTTCTGGTTCGTTTCGGGCAGCAACCTGCCCTGTCAGTTTCGTTTGTGAATTCAACTGCGGTGCGCGCCGTCGTTCCACAGGGTAGCGGGAAGGTCGACGTGATTGTGGCGTTACCAGACGGGAGAACTGCCGCACTGCGCTCGGCCTTTACCTACGTCAGCCCAGCTCCTGTACTTATGCGAGTCAATCCCACCTCCGGACCAGCTACAGGGGGAACTACAGTGGAGCTGGTTGGCAACTATTTCCAGCAAGGGGCTACCGTGCGCTTTGGCACAGCTCCAGCGAGCACCGTTACCTGGGTTAGCCAGCAGGCGCTAAGGGCAATCAGCCCGCCGGGCTCGGGGACTGTTGACGTGACCGTTATTAACCCCGACGGACAGAGTGCAACGCTGGCACGTGCGTTCACGTACACAGCAGCGGCGCAAGCCCCCAGGATCACCGCCCGCATCCAAGGCTGCCAGGTCTTGGGCAGTGTCACTGGAGTGACGCCGCCCAGCGAGTTTTCGATTCTGATATGGGCGAAGACGGACAAATTCTACATACAGCCCTGCGTGACCGAGAAGACGCACAGTATTCGCCAGGACGGTAGCTGGGGGCCGATTGACTCGCACAGCGGAGAAGTCTGGGTGCAGTTGGTTAAGAAAGGCTACGTACCTCCGGACAGTACACCTTCGCTACCGCGCGTGGATGGCGTCAATGTACTGGCAACCCATGGCCCGGTTGGCAGCCTTGCCAATTGCGACGTAGCGAGGTGTCCAGCGTTTTAGTTGAAAGAATGCTTTGGGCCGGGTCCTGCGGCGCCACGCGACCGCGGCTAGCTCGGGGAGCCATCGAGAACCGGAAACGATATGCGTCGGTCGTCCGGAGTCCCCGCGGTTCTCTTAACGAGCCACCTGTCAGCTAGAGCCGCGTGCCGCGTCGTGTGACGGCGGCCGCCGGCGGGCATTATTACGCGATAGACCAGGCACGGGGCCCGGCGGTAGCCGGCACTCGTGAGCACCTGAGGTACATCGTCAACCCGTAAGAAACCCTGCGGCGGCTATCGAGGTCTCAGCGACGAAAGCACGGCCTGCGGCGGTGAGTGTTTGTGCCCAATCCCTTGCACCGGGAAACGTGCCGGCGCCTTCCCGCTCTCCCTGAGCACCGCTTCGAGGACACCTCGCAGCGCCACGGTCGGCGGCGCGCGGCCTCGGGGTTTCTTGCGCCTGCGTAGCGCTTCCGCTCGGCAAACGGCCGAGTCAATCCAAGGCCGAAGGCTCTGCTGGAACGGCATCCCATTGGTATGGCTGGAAACCCCGAGCCGGCGTGGGCCGCCATGGGCCTGCACCGACAAATAGGCAGCTCTGAGCGCGGTCCGCTATGGACCGGAGCTGTGTTAGAATCGGCAACCCGGCTGAAGGGATGACATCACTGGGAGGGTCGCAATGAGCAAACTCGCCCTTTTCGCGTGGTTGATTCCGGCGTTGTTCTGGGGGCCGGCCATCGGCAGCCCGCTCGCCGTAGCGGACCCTCAGACCTCGATCACCTCGCCCGAGAAATTTTTCGGCTTTCGGCTCGGCAGTGACCGCAAGATCGCCCGCTGGGACCGCATCGTGGAGTACTACCGGCTCCTGGAGAAAGAAGCGGGCGGCAAGCTGAAGGTCGTCGAGATGGGGCCGACGACCATGGGCAATCCCTTTCTGCTGGTGATCATCACCTCGCCGGCCAACATGAGCCGTCTGGAGTCGCTGCGGCAGATCAATCTCCGGCTGAGCGATCCGCGCGGGTTGAGCGAAGCCGAGGCGGCCAAATTGGTGGCCGAAGGCCGGGCCGTCGTTTGCCAGACCATGAGCCTGCACGCCACAGAGATCGGCGGCACGCAAATGGCTCCCGAGCTGGCCTACGATCTGGTTTCGCGGCAGGACGACGACACGCGGCGCATTCTGGAGAACGTCATCTTTCTGCTGATCCCCTGCTTCAATCCCGACGGGGCGCTGATGGTGGCCGACTGGTACCAGAAGACTCTGGGCACGGAGTACGAGGGATCCAACTTACCGTGGCTGTATCACAAATACGCGGGCCACGATAACAACCGCGACGCCTTTCAACTTAACCTGGTCGAGTCGCAGTACGCCGCGAAGATTCTGTTCCGAGACTGGATCCCGCAAGCTTACATAGACCATCACCACATGGGAAGTTACGGGGCGCGGCTGTATGTGCCGCCATACGCCGAGCCGATCCGGCCGCACGCCGATCCCCTGGTGTGGCGCGAGATGAGCTGGTACGGAGCCCACATCGCTTACAAAGAAGAGGAAGCCGGGCTTTCGGGCGTCATCAACATGGCGCAGTTCTCCGGCTGGGGGCACTTCGGCTTCCACTGGATCACGCCGTTCCACAACATCGCGGGCATGCTCACGGAATCCGCCAGCGCCAGGCTGGCCACGCCCATCTACATTCACCCAGATCAACTGCGGGGCGGCACGCGCGGCCTACCGGCCTATGAACCCCAGACCACGTTTCCCAACCCGTGGCCCGGCGGCTGGTGGAGGCTGCGCGACATCGTGGAGCGCCAAAAAGTATCGGCCTGGGCGGCGCTGGATCTGGCGGCGCGCCATCGGGAGACCGTATTATGGAACGCGTTCTACAAGGCGAAACGGCAGATCGAACGCGGCGCGCAGGGCAAGCCATCGGCCTACGTGATCCCGCCCGCCCAACACGATCCGCTGACCGCCGTCAAGCTGGTCAACAAACTGCTCGCTCAGGGGGTGGAAGTGCTGCGGGCTACGGGCGGCTTTGTCACCTCCCGCGGCATGAGCTATGCGGCGGGCACGTTCGTCGTGCCGCTCGCGCAACCCAAGATGGGCCTGCTTCGCTATCTGCTGGGACGGACCTTTTATCCGGATAACGAGTGGACGCGAGCGCGCGACGGCACTCCGATGCGGCCCTACGATCTGGCCACCGACACCATGTTCGAATTCATGGGGGTGCGGGTGGATCCGGTGGATGAACCGGTGCGCGTCGCGACCGAGAAGCTCGCAGCGGAGATCCGACCCGAGGGCCGGGTGACACCCGGCGCGCCGTGGTACGCCCTGGAGGGGCGGCTCAACGACAGCTTCCGTGCCGCGAACCTGCTGTTGGACCGGGGCTGCGACGTGCGCCGCCTGGATGCGCCGTGGCGGAATTTGCGGCCCGGAGACTTCCTGGTTTCGGGTCCCGAGGCGGCGCTCCGAGAAGCGGCGCAGCAGAGCGGGGTAGATTTTGCGCCTCTCAAGGAGACGCCGCAGCAAGGCGTCCATCGCGTACGGCGCATGCGCACCGCGATCTACCAGCGTTACTGGGGCGGCAACATGGACGAGGGCTGGACGCGCCTGTTGCTGGAACAGTTCGGCTTTCCTTATCGCACGATCATGGATGCCGAGATCAAGAAAGGGGGCCTCAACCAGAACTACGATGTGATCATCCTGCCCGAGGACACCGTCCAGCGCATCACCGGCGAGCGCCGTGAGAGGGAGCGCGGCGGGCCGGGCGAGGGCGCGCCTGCGGAAGAGGCCTATCCGCCGGAATACCGCAGCGGCATCGGCGAGGAGGGCGTGAAGGCCCTGCGGGAGTTTGTGCAGAACGGGGGAGTGTTGCTGACTCTGGGCGGGGCCTCGCGGTTCGCGATCGAGAAGTTGGAGCTGCGCCTGCGCGACGCAGCCGCCGGCAAGAGCGCCAAAGAGTTCTGGTGCCCGGGGTCCACGCTGCGGGTACGTTTCAACAACACGCACCCGCTGGCCTACGGGATGCCGGCGGAGGGACTGGCGCTGTATCTGGGCGGCAATCCGGTCTTCGAGATCCTGCCCTCGGCCTTCAACGAGCGGTACGAAACGGTCGTGCGTTACGCGGATCGGGATCTGCTGGAAAGCGGCTGGCTCATCGGCGAGCAGACTCTGGCGGGAAAGCCGGCCATGGTCCTGGCCCGGGTGGGACGGGGCGAGGCGATCCTGATCGGTTTCCGCGCGCAGCACCGAGCCCAGACCCATGGGACTTTCAAGCTGGTGTTCAATGCCCTGATGCGGTAAGCCGCGCCCCTCCCCCGCCGAGCGCGCCCGGGCTGCGAATTTCCGCCGCCCGGCCCACTATTCTTGTTAGCCGACATGTGGCGTCTGCGGGCTGGGTTGTTGCTGGCGGCGTGGATGGGGTGGGCTCAAGCGCCTGATCCGGCCTACCAGTGGCTGGAGAAGGCCTACGAGGCCTTGCGCGAGCGGCGGTATGAGCAGGCGATCGCAGAATTCCTCCGCGCCATCGAGGTAACCCCGGAGCGGGCAGCCATCCGCAAGGACCTCGCGTATACCTATCTGAAAATCGGGGAAAACGAGGCTGCGCGCGATCAGTTTGCCGAGGCCGTGCGCCTGGATCCGGCGGATCAGCACGCCGCGCTGGAATACGCCTTCCTTTGCTACGAGACCGGGCGGCGCGCCATCGCCCGGCGGGTCTTCGATCAAGTACGGCATTCGGGCGATCCGGCCTCGCGCACCACGGCGGAGCAGGCCTATCAGAACGTAGATCGGGCATTGGCTGAGGGGATCGCGCGTTGGTCCGCGGCCCTGGCGAAGAACCCGACGGACTTCGGCAGCCATCTCGAGCTGGCGCGGTTGGCCGAAGAACGCGACGAACTGGATCTGGCGGCTGAGCATTACCGCAGGGCATGGGAGCTGAGGCCCGCCGAGCGGTCCGTGCTGGTGGATCTGGGCCGCGTCTGGAAAGCGCAAGGGCGGTTGGAGGAGGCGCATGCCGCTCTACTGGCGGCCTCGCGCGGAGCCGAGCCGTACGCGGCGGATCGGGCGCGGGAGCTGCTGCCGGATCGCTATCCCTACGTCAGCGAGTTCCGACGCGCGCTGCAACTGGACCCCGACAACGCGGAGCTGCGGCGCGAGCTGGCCTATCTGCTGCTGGCCATGGACCGGCGCGAGGAAGCCGAGCAAGAATTCCGCATCCTGAACCAGATTGCGCCCCAGGACTTGTTATCGGCCGCCCAGCTCGGATTTCTCTATCTGAGCCGCAACGATGCCGAGAGCGCCATGCCGTTGCTCGAGCGGGTGCTAGAAAGCGAAGACGAAGAGCTGGCCGAGCGCGTCCGGCGCGCCCTGGGCTTGCCGCAAGTTTTGCGACGCCGCTCGGAGCAGGCGCCGCGACCGGTGTCCCTGGACGCCAAGAAGATGGCGGAGCGGAGCTACCAGGCGGGATATATGAAAGACGCGCTGAAGTATCTTCAGATCGCGCACGAATCGGACCCCGCCGATTTCGAGGTCATGCTCAAGCTGGGGTGGACGCACAACGTCCTGGGCCGCGACGAGGAAGCGATTCAGTGGTTTCGGATGGCGCGAAATAGTCCCGACCCGGTTGTTGCTGCGGAGGCTGATCGGGCCTGGCGCAACTTGCGCCCTTCGCAGGCGCGCGTGCGGACCAGCGTGTGGCTGCTGCCTTTTTACTCTTCACGCTGGCATGACGTGTTCAGCTACGGCCAATTGAAAGCTGAAATCAAGGTGGGCCGCCTTCCCCTGCGGCCGTATTTATCCCTTCGATTCCTGGGCGATACGCGTGTAAGCACCGGCGGGGCGCTGCCCCAATACCTCTCCGAGAGCGCCGTCATCCTGGGAGCGGGCTTGGCCACTCGAAGCCGGCGCGGACTGGTCCTTTGGGGCGAGGCCGGTAGTGCGGTGAGTTACCTCTCACAACGACGTGATGTCGGACGGATGAGGCCCGATTATCGGGGCGGGGTAGCTTTCGGGCGCGGCCTGGGACGCCTGCTCGGGGGCGAGGCCTCGGGGGCTTTCTTCGAGACCGGCGCAGACGGGGTCTTCATCAGCCGTTTCAACAACGACTTCTTGCTTTACTGGCGGAATCGCGCCGGGTATACCGCGCCGGTCGCGACGAGCCTGGGCGGCCTGCAAACCCAATGGTATTGGAATTGGAACGCGGCGACCGATGCACGACGATTCTACTGGGCCAACTTCGTCGAGTCTGGACCAGGGCTGCGGTTCCGCTGGCAGGCCATGCCGCCGGCGCTGGTTTTCTCGATAGATCTGCTGCGCGGGGTTTACACCCTGAATCGCGGGAATCCGCGGGGTCCCAATTTCTGGGATCTGCGGGCGGGGTTCTGGTATGCCGCTTCGCGTTAGCGTTCTGAGTTTGCTGGCGGCGACGGCGCTGGCGAGTTCCTCCGTGTTCTTCCAGGTGCTGGGAGAAGACCCTGGGAGCTGGCCCGAGCTGCTGGCGTCGGTAGGCATCGCGCCGCTGGCCGATGCCGCGGCAGGCGCCAAGGTGTATGTGGTCCGAGCGGGAGCGTCGCAAAGCGCTGCGGAGTGGCAGGCGCGGGTCGCCGCCGGAGCGGTGCTGGTGCTGGAGGGGGAATCCACGCTGGCCGAGGCCTTCGGCTTTCGCGCCACCAAGAAACGTGTTGTGGCGCGCAGCGTCCAGGACGCTCGCCGTCCGGATCTCCGAATCGTCTGGGAGCGTCCTCTGGAAATCCCTGTCTTCGAGCTGCCGGAGGACGCACGACTCCTGGCCTGGGAGCGCTGGGAGCGCGCGCCCCTGATGGCTGCACTGCGCCGCGGCAAGGGAGGAGTGCTCTGGTTGGCCTGCGGGCCGGGATCCAAGCCCTACGAACGATTCCCGTACATTCTGCACGCTCTGGCGGAGCTGGGTGTGGATCCGCCGCTGCGAGCCCGCCGTCTGTGGGCCTTCTTCGATTCCTCCTACCGGCTGCGGGTGGATTTAGAGTACTTCGCGCGGAGATGGCGCGCGGCGGGTTTCAGCGCTCTGCACGTGGCGGCCTGGCACTTCTTCGAGCCGGATGCGGAGCGAGACGCCTATCTGAGACGCCTGATCGAGAACTGCCACCGCCAGGGCATCCTGGTTTACGCCTGGCTGGAGCTGCCGCACGTCAGCGAACGCTTCTGGCAGGAGCATCCCCAGTGGCGTGAGAAGACCGCCCTGCTGCAAGACGCCCACCTGGACTGGCGCAAACTCATGAACCTGCTCAACCGCGATTGCTTCCGGGCGGTGGCCGAGGGCGTGCGGGGGCTGGTGGAGCGCTTCGATTGGGACGGGGTCAATCTGGCCGAGCTCTACTTTGAGTCGCTGGAGGGCGCCGCCAACCCCTCGCGCTTCACGCCTATGAACGACGACGTGCGGCGCGAATTCCGCCAGTTGCACGGCTTCGATCCCCTGGAGCTTTTCCAACCCGATTCACCCCGGGCTCAGGGCCGCGACCCCGCCGGTCTGCGCGCCTTTCTGGATTACCGGGTGGAGCTGGCGCGACGCATTCAGCAGGAGTGGATCCGGGAGATGGAGGACCTGCGGCGGTTGCGGCCGCACCTGGATCTGGTCCTGACGCACGTGGACGACCGGCTGGATGCAGGAATTCGCGACGCCATCGGGGCGGACGCCGCCGGGTTGCTGCCTTTGATGGAACGACACCGCTTTACGTTTCTGATCGAGGATCCGGCGACGCTATGGCACCTCGGGCCGCAGCGCTATCCGGAGATCGCCAAACGCTATGAGTCTTTGACGCGCCGGAGGGAAGGGCTCGGCATAGACATCAACATCGTGGAGCGGTATCAGAACGTCTACCCGACGAAAAAACAAACAGGAATGGAATTGTTTCAGCTCGTGGAGCTGGCTTCCCGCTCCTTCCCTCGCGTGGCGCTGTATTTCGAGAACTCCATCCTGCCGCCGGATCTGGCTCTTCTGCCCGCGGCGGCCGCGGCCGGGGCGCGGGTTGAACTCCGCGGAGGCAAGTTGGTCGTCGAATCCCCGCGCGACGTGGGACTGCGCTGGCGGGGGCCGGCGCTGGTCAACGGACGCCCGTGGCCGGCGCGCGACGAGGAGCACCTATGGCTGCCCGCCGGGACCCACGTCGTCGAGCCGGGGGGCGGAGAGCCGGCGGTGCGTCTGCTGGATTGCAATGCGGAGTTGCGGAGCCTGGCGGCCGTGCCCGGGGGTCTGGAATTCGCCTATCGCAGCGATTCGCGCGCGCTGGTGACGCTCGACCGCGCTCCGCTGCGCGTGGAGATTGACGGCCAGCCAATCCAGCCTCGCCTCATGGAAAGCGACGGCCGTTTCACCTTGCTGCTGCCGCGCGGTCAGCACTGGGTGGCGGTGGAAGTCAATCCCGGCGCGACGTTGCTAAACTGAGTGTTTTGCGGGCGCGTTCCAGAGTTGCGCCGCGTTTGCGTCCTCCGAACATGAGAAAGCTTCTGGCAGTCGCACTGCTCGGCTGTGCTTGCGGCGCGCAAGCGCAGAAATGGGAGCTGAACTTCACTCGCGCGGGCACGCGCATCAGCGACGCCCCGTTGGGAACCCTGAACGATAAGAACAAACGCGACGACGACACACGACTGATCGGCCATTACGGCTACGGCGTGCGGTTGACTTACAATCAGCGGGGCTATTACGGACATGAGATCGGCTACCTGCGCACTCGCGCCACGTTTCAATCCAAGCTGCGCCCCGACGCCAAGACGGTGAACTTAGTTGAGGATCGGGTTTGGGTCCAGGAAGGCTTCTACACCTTCCTGATGTATTGCATGCCGCGCGGGGAGCGCTGGCGGCCCTACATCGCGGTGGGAGCCCAAGCGCATCAGTACGGCGCGCCGCGCCTGGAGCAGTTCGACCGCGGGCCGACGCGCAATTACGGCGTTCACTACGGGCTGGGACTCAAGCTGCACTTAATCAAACATTCGGTGATCCGGCTGGATTTCCGCGATCAGTTCGGCGGCAAACCGTACGATCTGGATTTCGAGGACCCGATGCGTGCGGGCGGCATTTTGCGCAGCATGGAATTTTCGGCTGCGATCGGGTTCACTTTCTGAGAAGCGCCGGCGCGGCCCGCCATTCTCGCCTTATGGCGCAGGCCTCTTGACGGGTCGGCCCCAGACCTCGATCCAGTCTATCCGCGTGCAGGCGGGCGTTCCGCCACCTGCCATCAGGTCGGTCCAGCCGGTCTCGTCCGGGCGGTTGAAATCGGTCTACTCGACCCAGTTACCTTCAATGGCCTTCTTGAGTTTCTTGTCCCGCGGCGGATGTGGCGCCGGAACGCGAGTGGGATCCCCTTGCAAGCGGGCCTTGGTGTATACTATGGCCCCAGGGGTTGGAGTATGGCTTGCCATGCAACTCGCAAATGGCTCGTGTTATTGCTGTGGGCGGCGCTGGCCGGCGTTTTAGCCCTGGCCCAGGTTGGAACTTCGCGGATTACGGGCTCGGTGACGGACGCCACCGGCGGCGTGATTCCCGGCGCCAAGGTGGTCGCCAAGAATGAAGCTACCGGTGTCAGTTACGAAACGACCACGAGCTCCGCGGGCAGCTACGCGATTGACGCGTTGCCGCCGGGTGTTTACACCATCACCATCACGCAGAGCGGTTTCCAGACGTTCTCCAGCACGGGCAACGTGCTTTCGGTGGGCGTACCGCTGGTGGTGAACGCCACCCTCCGGGTGGGTTCGATGACCGAAGTGGTTCAAGTAGAGGCCACCGCGGCGCGCGTGGAAACGACCCATGCGATGGTCAGCGACATCGTCACACGCACGGGCGTGACGGAATTGCCCTTGAACGGGCGCAATCCGCTGACGCTGATTGCTTTGCAGCCCGGCCTGGTGCAGCGCACCACGATGGGGGCGGGTTCGGGAACTCACGTTTTCGGCTCTCGCGATCGGGCGCACAACGTTACCATTGACGGCATTGAGGCTAACGAATCTTCGGTGCCCAATCCCCAGAGCAACATTCACCGGCTGAACCCCGATAATGTTCAAGAGTACCGTGTGGTCACTCACAACGCCACGCCGGAATTCGGCCGCAACAGCGGGGCTAACATCACGGTGGCCACACGCTCGGGCACCAACGAGTTCCATAGCGACTTGTTCTGGTTTCACCGCAACACAGTTTTGAATGCGAACGAGTGGTTCAACAACGCCGACGGCATCGAACGACCGACCCTGTTGTTGAATCAATTCGGCTTCAATGCCGGCGGACCGATCAAGAAGAACAAGACGTTCTTTTTCGGGAGCTACCAGGGCAACCGGATCAAGCAAGCTTTGCCCATCTCGCAGTCGTTCGGGGTGCCTCTGGTTTACACCAGCACCCTGCGGCAGGGGATCTTTCGCTATTTTGTGCCGAATCCCGCCAACCCGCTGGTGCTCGACGGCGTGCCGATTACGCGCAACTCTCCGCGCTTGGTGGATCCCAAGACCGGGGCGCTGCGTCCCGAGGTTCCCCTGTGCGGCGGCAATATCAGCAACAACTGCGTGGCCAGCTACAGCATTCCGGCCAACGATCCTTTGCGCTTGGGGATTGATCCGGCCGTCAAATCCCTGATTGAAACCTTCCCCCTGCCCAACACGTACTCGGTGGGCGACGGGTTGAACACCGGCGGCTACGCCTGGAATCCGCCCTCCCGATTCAGCGGACCGCATTACATGATCCGCATAGACCACCAGTTCAACGATTACAACAATTTCTTCGCGCGCTATCTGGGTTCGGAATGGAACACCACCGAAGGCGACTTGTTGAACGCGCGCCCCTCCCTGTTCCCGGGTTTTCCGCCCATGGGCACGGTCCGCCGCAGCGGCAAGAACCTGGCTCTCAGCTACCGGCGGGTCATCTCGCCTGCCATGGTGAACGAGTTCACCGCCGGCTTCAGCCGCTTTAACTTCCGGTTCAATTTGCGCGAGGCCAACCCCAATGCCGACGCCATCCCGCCCTATGGGCAGGAATGCTTCGGCGACGACTCTTTCGGTTTGATTGACACGCCGTATTGCAATACGCCGCACACCCAGCGGGCGGTGAGCACCATCCAGTTCATTGACAATCTGGGGTACACGCGCGGCTCGCACAGCTTGCGGATGGGGCTGAACTTCCGCTTCTATCGGCACAACGACGAGCGCGGGGCGCCGGGCGGCTTCAATATGTCGCCGACCATCGTTTTCAGCCGCACGCGACGGTCACCGCTCAACGAGAACCCGGCCTGGACGCTTCCTCCCGCCGCCATGATAAACGCTTCCGATCGTAACAATTTGGAGCAGGCCATCGTGGAGCTGGCCGGGATTGTGTCTCACGTCAACCAGGCCTATCAGGCTGACATGAAGCGCGATGTGTTTAGTCCTGACCTGTTCACGCTGGGCACGCGCACCAAGCAATACAACTTCTATTTCCAGGATGAATGGCGCATCCGGCAGAACCTGACGATGACGTATGGGGTGCGCTGGGAGCTGAACCTGCCGCCCTCGGACGGCGCCGAGCGCGTCTACGTGCCCGACAAGGCGGTGGATGGTTCTCAAGGGACGGTGACTTTCGTGCGCGCCAAGCGTTGGTTCCAGCGAAGCAACGCCGCCGCATTGGCTCCCCGAGTGGGTTTGGCCTGGTCGCCGAAAGGCAACACCGTCTTCCGGCTGGGTTACGGCGTAGCCTTCGACACCATTTCCAGTTTCCAGGTCACCGCCATCGGCGGCAAAGTGCCGGGCAGTTCGCTTCAGTGCAGGGTTAACGTGCAGGACAGCGCGGCCGTCTCAGCGCCCTGCACCGACATTCCCAACGATGTCCGCCTCAGTCAATTGCTGCAAATCTTCAAACCGTTCACGTTGGGCATCCCGGCCGCCAAGCCGAGCAGCCAACTGGCTCCGCCCCCTCGCCCCTTAGGTGTGGCTCCCAACGTGGGCGCCTTTGATCCCAACTTGAAAGTTCCCACCGTGCACGAGTGGTCGTTCACGATTCAGCGCGAGTTGCCGAAGGCCTTGATCGGGCAGATCGGTTACGTCGGCAAGCGGGGCACTAGGCTGTATCGTGCCTACGACTTGAATCAAATCCGCACCGATCAGCCAGGCTTCCGGGAGTCCTTCTTGATCGCGCAGCGTAACTTACGGGCAGGGTGCCGTCCCGACGGCACCGCTTGCCCCGCGGGAGTGACGGGCACGCCGCCCCAACTTCTACTGGCTCTGGTTCCGGCTTCCGTACTCAACGGCTGGACTTCGGACTTACGCCAGAACGGATTGGGAGAGATGGCTCGCCGCATTGATCAGCGGGACATTGTTTCCCGCGGCTTCCCGGCCAATTACTTCCGGCCCAACCCGCAGTACAGCGAGCTGTTCTATTTCGATTCAGGCGGCGGCTCCATTTATCACGGCATGTTCACGCAACTGCGCCGGCGCTTCACGGCAGGCCTGGAGCTGGGCGTGTCCTACACCTTAAGCAAGTCCATTGACGATATGTCGGTGGATCCGGTGGCCGCCACTTCGGGCGGCGGCCTGAGCTCGACGAACTCGCGCACGCCCACCGACGTGCGCAACTTCCGTCTGGATCGCGCCATTTCGGACTTCGACAATACGCACGTCATCGTCTCCCACGGCATCTGGGAGCTGCCCTTCGGACGTGGCCGAGCCTTTGCCGCGGAGGTTCCCGGGTGGCTCAATCACATCATCGGCGGCTGGACGGTGACCGGCATTTTCACCTTCCAAACCGGCGAGCCGTTCACCATTAACAGCGGCATCCGTACCTCGAACGGGTACAAGGTCTCGCGTGCTGATTTGAAGGGCCCGCTGCCGGAAGTCAAACTCCAGCACGTGCCCAATATCAAGGGGCCGGTAGTCTTCCAGGTCGCGGACATTGACGCCAATAACTGCCGTCAAGTTCTCGGCACCCAGAGCGCCTTCTGCATCCCGGAGCCGGGCGGCGTGGGCATTTCTCGGAACATCATCCGCGGGCCCGGGTTCTGGAACCTGGACAGCGGGTTGTTGAAGAACTTCCAGCTTCGCGAAAATGTGCGCCTCCAGTTCCGCGGCGAGTTCTTCAACGTGCTCAACCACCCGAATTTCGAGAACCCGCGCAATGCCACTTCGGGTTCTCCTACCCTGACCAGCTCTTTGTTCGGGCAGACCTGCTGCGTGACGGCGGCGTTGCCCAGCTCGGCCACCATTATCGCTAACGGAGAACCGAACCGCGTCATTCAGTTCGGCCTGAAGTTACAGTTCTGACGGGTTCCCTGCGGCGAGGGGCGGCACCCTGTTTCGGCGCCGCCGCGCGCGGCATCGCTCTCAGGGCGCCGGTCTCTTGACGGGGCGGCCCCAGACCTCGATCCAGTCTATCCGCGTGCAGGCGGGCGTTCCGCCACCGACCATCAAGTCGGTCCAGCCGACTTCATCTACGCGGCTCAAGTCGGGCTTCTCGACCCAATTGCCTTCGATGACTTTCTCGATGTCCAGGCGCCGCCAGCGAAGGTCGCTGATGTTGAACTCGCGCTCGCGCCAATCGTTGGAGGCCGGATCCGATTGGTCGCTTACCAGCCACGTGCCGTCAGCGAGCTTGAGGATGATGCGGGCCTCGCGGAAGCCCGACTGCTTCGAGCGCCAACGGATCTTGGCCTGGCCGGTGAGGTCCACCATGGCCGTCTTGTGGCGGAGACTGACCGCCCAGTTGGCCGGGGCCGTTCCGGACCAGACGTAGTACGGGTCATCGGCCGGTTGGTCATGGTGGCTTTTCTTGATCCCGGCTTTTCCCGGGCCGTGGAGCGAAAGGATCAAATCCGGGCTGGCGATATGCGCCTGAGTGATGGGCGTCTCGGGCGGTGTTTCTTTGAAATCTTCGCGGAAGAACAAACCCGGTCGCTGCTGTGCCGCCAGCAGCCCGACCCACAACGAGAACGAAAGTAGCAGCCTCACGACGCCATTGTATCCGAAGCGCGGGGCGCGGCCGTGCCCGGGGTCCAAGCCGAACGATGCCGGGAGGGCGGGGACTTGCGGCGCCCTTCAGGTGGACACCGCAGGATTAACCGCAGCGCGAACCGCGCGATGGGCCTGCTCTCCCGGTTTGAATCCGCGCTGGCGGAGCCGGGCTTGGGCGAGGTGACGCAAGAGGCCTGTCCGAACACGCCTGCGGTAGCGCAGGCGACCCCGCGGCGGCGACCGGCCCTTCGGCAGCGCCTGAGGGCGCGACGGCTGGGCTAGTCTGCTCTGTTACAATCTGGGCATGAAATTCGGTGTGCACGCCTTCATCTGGACGGCCGATTTCACGGAAGCCAACCTGAATTTGCTGCCCATGATCAAAGAGTACGGCTTCGACGGCATAGAGATTCCGTTGTTTCGACCGACCGAATTTCCTGCCTCGGCCATTCGTCGAGGCCTCGAGGAGAATCAACTGGAGTGCACGGTGAGCGCCGTTATGATAGACGGCCTCAGCGTCATCTCGCCGGAGGACGCGGTGCGCCAGAGGGCGCGATCCCATCTGGCCGACGCCGTCCGCGCCGTGGCCGAGGCCGGCGCGCGCATCCTGGCCGGTCCGCTGTACTCGCCCGTAGGCTATCTGCCCGGCCGGCGGCGAACCCATGACGAATGGAAGTGGGCGGTCGAGGCGTATCAGGAGCTGGGCCCCGTGCTGGCGGCTCATGACGTCACGCTGGCCATCGAGCCGCTGAACCGATTCGAGACCTATTTCTTGAACACCGCGGCCGACGCCGTGGCGCTGGTGGAGGAGGTAGCTCATCCGCGTGTGGGCGTGTTGCTCGACACGTTTCATCTCAACATCGAGGAGAAAGATCTGGGCGCCGCTTACCGCCGCGCGGGCGCGCATCTGAAGCACGTGCACACCTGCGAGAACGATCGCGGCACGCCGGGCTCCGGACACGTCGAGTGGGACGCCGTCTTCGCGGCGTTGCGCGACATCGGCTACGACGGTTGGCTCACCATCGAGAGTTTTGGCTTCGCGCTGGGCGGCATCTCCGCCGCCGCCTCGATCTGGCGCGATCTGGAGGCCAGCCCGGATTTGATCGCCACCGAGGGCGTGAAGTTCCTCAAACGCATGGCGGGCCGGCCCTGACGTTGCCCGGGCGCCGCCAACTCCGATATCCTTCTTCCCATGCAGAGGTTCGCCGTTTGTGTGCTGTCGTTGTGGACGGCAGCGCTGGCTCAGGAGACCCGCCAGGCCACCGGCGTGCGCGTCGGCGAGGTGACGGACCGGTCCGCGATCGTCTGGATGCGGGTGACCGCCAAAGCGACGCGCAATCAGGATGGCATTCCGCGGCGGGGACCCGTCGGCCCGCCGCTACCGGCTGAGGTTCGCGTTGAAGACCTGGAGGGGGCTTGTCCGGGAGCGCCGGGGCGCGTTCGCCTGCGTTACGGTACGCGCGAAGACCTCCGCGACGCGCGGGCCACAGCCTGGGTGGAGGTCAGCGCCGCACGGGATTATTCCCACCAGTTCGTGCTGCGGGATTTGAAGCCCGACACCACTTACTACTACTCCGCCGAAACGGCGGGACCGCAGGGAAAGCCTGTTCACGCGCCGCTACGCGGTCGCTTTCGCACCGCTCCCCCACCGGATCGCTATGCCGACATTACCTTCACCGCCGTCACCTGCCACATGTACCAGCGCCTGGACCATCCTCAAGGGTTCCATATTTACGAGGCCATGGCCAAGCTGGAGCCGCGCTTCACCGTACTCACCGGCGACAACGTCTATTACGATAACGAGGACCCGCGCGCCGTAACCATCGCCCTGGCCCGCTACCACTGGGAGCGCATGTGGAGTTTGCCCCGCCAGGTCGCTTATTTCTTGCGCTTCCCTGCTTACTGGCAGAAGGACGACCACGACACGCTGTCGGACGATTGTTGGCCGGGTAAGAATCCGGCGTTCATGCTACCGATGACCTTCGAAGACGGCCAGCGCATTTTCCTCGAGCAGGTCCCCATGGGCGAGAAAACCTACCGCCGATTTCGCTGGGGGCGCGGTCTGGAAATCTGGCTCACCGAAGGCCGCGATTTTCGCTCGCCCAACGACATGCCGGACGGCCCCGAAAAAACCATCTGGGGCGCGGAACAGAAGAAATGGCTGAAGGAGACGCTGCTGGCCAGCGACGCCGAGTTCAAGATTCTGATCAGCCCCACGCCCCTGGTGGGACCCGATCGTCCCAACAAAGCCGACAACCACGCCAACCGCGCCTTCGCCACCGAGGGCAACGAGTTCCGCCGGTGGGTGCGAGAGCATCTGCCACGGAACTTCTTTGTGGTTTGCGGCGACCGGCACTGGCAATATCACTCGGTCCACCCCGAGACCGGACTGCACGAGTTTTCCACCGGGCCGGCCAGCGACGAGCACGCGGCGGGCACCCCCGGTTACGATCCGACATATCACCGTTTTCATCGCGTCAAGGGGGGCTTTCTGTCGGTCAGCTTCCGTCGTGACGCCCAGGGGAGCCGTGTTGTGTTCCGCCATCACGACGTGCACGGCGCCGTGGTGCACGAGCACGTCGCCCAGCCTTAGGGCGCCGCCGCGCTCGCGTTTCGTCTAGACTGTTGCGGAGGAGATGCGCCCTTATGAAACCCTCGGATGCGGCCGGCGGCTCGCGCCGGCAATTCCTGAAGACTTCGACTCTGGCTGGACTCGGCTGGCTGCCGGTCGGCTACCACGTCGCCGGCAGTGACATTCTGCGCGTCGGGTTGATCGGTTGCGGCGGTCGCGGAGAAGCAGCGGCCCTCAATGCCCTGAACGCCGACAAGGGCGCGCAACTGGTGGCCATGGCCGACCTGCTCATGGACCGCATTCAAGAGAAGCGCACGGCGCTGAAGCTCCGCAAGCCCGACCAGGTGGCGGTGACCGACGAGCGATGCTTCACGGGATTCGACGCCTACAAGAGCGTCATCGAGGCTTCGGACGTCGTGCTCATCGCCAACGCCGCCAAATTCCATCCCCTGCACATGATGGCGGCCGTCCAGGCCGGCAAAAACGTGTTCGTCGAAAAGCCCCACGCGATTGACCCGGCTGGTGTCAAGGTGGTGGCCGCGGCTTGCGAGCTGGCGCGCCGCAAGAACCTGTCGGTGGTCTCCGGCTTGCAGAGCCGCTATCACCCGGGTTACATCGAGACCATCAAGCGCGTGCGCGACGGCGCCATCGGCCGGATCGTCGCCATCGAGGAAAACTTCTTACGCGCCCCTTATGTGTTATACCCGCGCCGGCCCGGGTTGACCGAGGTCGAATATCAGGGCAGCAACCAGTACCACTTCCACTGGCTGTCGGGCGATGACGTGCCGCAGTCCCTCATCCACAATCTGGATCGCGCCAGTTGGGCCCTGGGCGACGTGGCGCCCTTGAAGTGTCACGGCATGGGCGGGCGTTCCACCTTGCGCGGCGAGATTTACGGCAACGTCTTCGACCACCACGCCGTGGTTTATGAGTTTCCCGAGCACGTGCGCGTGTATGCGTTTTGTCGCACCATCCCGAACTGCTACAACGAGACTTCCAGCCTGCTGTTCGGCTCCAAGGGTCGCGCCGATGTTCTTCAGATGCGCATCGAAGGGGAGACGAAATGGCAGTATCAAGGCCCCAAGGCGAACCCGTACGATCTGGAGCATGTGGCGCTGTTCGGGGCCATCCGCGCCGGCAAGCCGATCAACAACGGCGACTACATGGTCCGCAGCACGCTAATCGCGGTCATGGGCCAGATCAGTTGTTACACCGGGCAAGAGATCACCTGGAAGCAGATCTCGGAGTCGGATTTCTACTATCCGCCGCGGCCGGAGGAAGTGCGCAAGGATATGGAGCCGCCCGTACGGCCGGACGCCGAAGGCGTCTATCCGGTTTTCGTTCCCGGGGTCACCAGACTGTTATGAGGATGATGGCGTTCTTGCTGTTGTCGGGCCTGGCGCTCTCGCTGACAGCCGCTGCACAGCAAACGCAGTTGCGCTTCCGGCAGGCGGGGGAAGAGTTTGAATTCGACACCGGTCGGCTCAAGGGCAAGCTGCGAGCCGGCGGCCGGGCGGTGGGCTTGTCGGAAGTGAAGCACGTTCCGACAGGCAGAACGGTCTCCCGCAGCTTGGGCCTGTTCAGCCATTACCGGGTCTTTACGACGAACCGCCGTTACGGCGACGCCGCCTGGGGCTGGCCGAGCCAGGCCGTGTTGCGGGAAGACGGCGGCGTCGAAGTCCGCTGGCCCGCCGCCGATGATCGGCCTTTCGAGCTCCGGGCTCTTTACCGCTGGAGTGCGCCCGACGCGCTGGACGTGGAGACGTGCGTCAGGGCGCACGCCGATCTGCCGGGATTCGAATCGTTCCTGGCTTCTTATTTCGCGGACGGCTTCACGATCTCACGGGTCTACGCGCGGGGGATTTCCGGCGCGGAGTCGGTCTGGGTGAGCGCGGAAGCTTCCGATGGCGTCTGGCAGATGTTTCCTCGGGACCCAGAGGCCGTCACCTTGATTCGGGACGGGCGCTGGAGTTTTCCGCCCAGCCCCGTGGAGTGGGCGCTGCGTCCCGTGCTCGCCGCGCCCCTGGGCCTGCGCCGGGCGGAATCCTGGGGATTGACGGCCGTGGTGATGGCTCCCCGCGAGGACTGCTTTGCCGTCGCCACGCCGCATGGCGCCGAGCCGCACTATTCGATGTACTTATCGCTGTTCGGGCGCACGATCGCCGCAGGGGTCACGGCGCGAGCCCGAGCGCGGCTGGTGATCCGGGAATCGCTCGACGACGAGAAAATTCCCGACCTGTATCGGGCGTACCTTCGCGAGCTGTCGGCGGATGGCCGCTGAGGCGGGCTGTCATTAGCGGGGCGGCCTGGGTATTTGCATGAGGCTCGGGCCCTCGTCCGGCGGCAGGATTTTGCTTACCAGCGCCTGCTCTAAGGGCTGACGGCGTCACCCCGAACCCTCCGTGCCGCTCTTGGGCAGCGCCCCCCTTTGGAGCCGCACTCCGGGTAGAATGATCCTTGCTGAATCATCCCTGCTGAAGGAGACCCGATGCCACGCACCGCCTTGTTGTGTGTTTCGATCCTTGTCATGATCCTCGGTTCTTGCTCCACGCAGCCGCGCGGCGAACGCGAAGCGACGGGGTTGGTTGCGCGGGTTTATGATTCGGGCTTCCCGGAGGCCCACGACACCTACAACGGAATCGTCGCCGCCGGCGATGGGCGGATCTACTATATTCTGAGCACGGACTCGCTGGATGTGGGCGCCCGGCTGTTCGCCTATGATCCGCGGTCCGACCGCATCGAGTCCCTGGGTGACATTACGGAAGCCTGCGGCGAGAAAGGGTTGAAGGCCATCCCGCAGGGCAAAGTCCACGTGACCCCGGTGGAAAGCAACGGGAAGCTCTATTTCGCAACGCACATCGGCTACTACACCATCATTGACGGAATGGAGAAGATGGGGGTGCCCCCGCCGGGGTACAAGCCTTATCCCGGCGGCCACTTACTGGCCTATGACATGAAGGCCCGCACCTTCGAGGATTTCGGCGTGGCGCCCAATCGCGAGGGCGTGCTTACCATGAATATGGACACGCGGCGCAACCGAATTTACGGAATTACGTGGCCCACCGGTTACTTTTTCCGCTACGATATCGCGCGCCGCGAAATGAAGAATCTTGGGTTGTTCGCCGAGCAAGGCGAGAGCGGCAAGGGACCCACCTATCGCACTCTGTGCCGCTCGCTGGCGGTTGATCCCGATGACGGCTCGGTTTATTTCACCAACGCCGACGGCCGTATATTCCGCTACGTTTACGAGCGGGACGCCGTGGAGGTGGTGGAAGGCGAGGATATGCGCAAGGATTACTTCGGCCAGTACGATCCTACTTCACCGGGTCACATGGGTTATAACTGGCGGCAGACGGTGTGGTACGAACCCGAGAAACGGATTTACGGCGTCCACGGCAACTCAGGTTACTTGTTCTCATTCGATCCCCGCGGTCCGCGCCTCGAGGTCATCGAGCGCATTACTTCCGAGCCTTCCCGCCGCAGCGGGATGTTCGATCAATTCAGCTACGGCTACCTGGGCTTCACGCTGGGCCCTGACGGGAACACGATTTACTACCTCACCGGCGGCCCGATTTACGAAGGCGGCAAGCGTGTGACCGGCAAGGCGACCACGGCCATGGGGGAGTCCAAGGGGCGGGAAAACCTGCATCTGATCACCTTTCACATTCCCACGAGGACTTACACGGATCACGGACCGATCTTTTTTGAGAACGGCGAGCGCCCCTCCTACGTCAACTCGATCGCCGTGGGGAAGGACGGGACGGTGTACGCACTCTCCCGAGTTCCGAGAGGCGGGCGGACGCCTACGGATCTGTTCAGCGTCCGGCCGCGGATAGGTCGCTGATTTCAGCCGTTTCGAAGGTTCGGCCAAGCCTCTCGCGGGGCGGGAATCCGCCGATAAGTTTGGCGGGACGGTTGTGCGCCATGGCGCGAACGGTCGGCATCTGCGAGAGCCAACCGGTGACGGCCGAGGGCCTGGGGGCCGTGCTCGGCCGCTGCGGTGAGCTGATCCTGTCCTGGGTGGCGCAGAGCCTCGAGGAGACCGCTGAGAGGCTGGTGCAGGCGCCCCCGGACGTTCTCATGCTGGACAAAGCCTTTGGAGCGCAAAGGGTGTTGGACTGCTTGCAGTGGTTGCTCGGCGAGCGCGCCCGAACGGCGGTCATCGTATGGGGGCCTTCCATGACGGACGAGGAGGCGGTGCGTTTCCTGGAGGCAGGCGCGCAGGGTGTGCTGGCCAAGACAGCGCCGCTCGATGAGGTGCGAGCCTGCTTGCTGTCGGTGGCGGCAGGCCGCAAGTATATCCCCGCCACTCTGCTGCGGCAAGCGGCCCCGGGTCAGCGACGGCGCGCTGCGCCGCTCACCGGCCGGGAGCGCCAGATTCTCGAGTTGATCGCCCAGGGGTTGAAGAACCGCGAGATCGCGCACGAGCTGGGGATCTGCCCGGGCACGGTGAAGGTCCACCTCCGACACATTTTTGAGAAAACCGGCGTGCGGAGCCGCTACGCCCTGGCGCTGACCGGCCTGACCGCACAACCTCGCTCGAATGAGTAACTCCGGTGCCCGTGGACCGCACGTACGCGCACGACATCCTGCCTGACCGCACCATCTCGCGCGAATGAGTAACTCCGGTTTCATCCCAGAGGGTTGCTAAAGGAAGAAGAGGTCTCCGACGCGCATGACAGTGCGGCGCATCCGACTTCGGCCGGCGGCCCGGCATGCGGGACGTGCAAGCCGTTCCGGCGGATCCGCGTAAGTGCATGCCACCGACGGCGTGCGCTGCGCAGGATTGCGAGCCACGGCAGTCTGGGTGCCAACCATGGTGCCGGTATCCCCCTCTGTAGCCCTGAGGTTTTGGGGCTTTCCGCGTTGGATGCAGAGACCAACCGGTCAGCCGGGCGGGACTCGACGGTGCGACCCTCTGCTCAAAAGGCAGGAGAAAGGCCCTCGCCGCGTGTCACCGTCCGTAAGTGTAAGATTCACATCGATGGCTACTTAGAATCTGCTTGCATCATCGCACGTCATCGGCGATAATCAGGAAAACGGTCTACCTCGCAGTCTACCTCGACTGCTCGCTGCTCCCGGGCAGAACGTGGAGGCCGGCGAGGTAGACAAAGGTAGACTGCAGGAGGCGAACATGGCGAAGGTAGTGACCTTCCCCCAGCGGACGGAGAACAGGCAGAAGAAGGTGGTTGCGGCCGTGCAGGCGGAAATCGAAGCCTTGCCGGACAATAGTGGCGATTGGAGGGTGCAAGGCATCCCTGGTTTGTTCGTCAGAGCGGGAGCCGGAACCCGGAGTTTCCGGATTCAGCGCCGCATCGCCGGCAAGCTTTGCGTCAAGGTTCTGGGTGAGATGACCGTCACAGCAGCCCGGCGCGAGGCGATGAAGGCGTGGACGCGGCTGAAACCCCGGCCTGTTGACGGAAAGATGACCTTGCGGGAGGCCTGGGAACGTTACCTCGAAGAAAGGCAGCTTTCCGAGAAAACCAGGAGCCTGTACCGGTACAACCTGGAGCGATACCTGTCGGAGTGGGCGGATCGTCCCATCGAAGCGGTGGCCGCCGATCGCGCCGGCTTCCGGGCGCGGTTTCTGGCCATTGCGCGCGATCACGGCGCCGCGGTGGCTTCCCAGACCCTGCGCTGTTTTCGCGCCGTGTATCATTACCAGCGCGCGATCAACACTGATCTTCCCGAGTTCCCGGCGCGCGTGGTGAAGCTGCCGACCATCCGACCGCGTGACTGGGCCCTGTCGGATGAGGAACTCAGGCGCTGGTGGCGAGCCGTTCAGATGCTGAATCGGCTGAAACAGGCATTCTGGCTGACGTTGTTGCTCACGGGCGCGCGGCGCAACAGTGTGCGGATGCTGCGCTGGCGGGATGTGGACTTCGAGCGCCGCATCATCCATTTCCGCGTGGCCAAAGCGGGGCGCACCTATTCCGTCCCGATGGCGAAGCGGCTCGTGAAGATCCTCGAAGACCACAAAGCTCAGGCCCTGCCGAGCGAGTGGGTGTTTCCGTCCCCTCAGCGACCCGGGCAGCCGCTGGCGGAGCAAGTCAGGGATGATAAGCGTGGAGTTCTTTCCGCCCATCACCTGCGGCATACGATGCGCACCCGGCTGGCCGAGGTTGGAGCGACGCCGGACTTAGCGCGCATCGCCCTCGGTCACTCGATGAGCGGGGATGTCTCGCGAGGCTATATCACGCCGGCGTTGCTGGTCGAAGCCGTGCGGCCTCTGATGGATGCGGTCGCCGAGAGGTACGCCGAGATCCTCGACTGGGACAAGCTTGGACCGACCTCGTGAAATCCCGCAGTGCGGTTGAGTCAAACGCGTCCTGCTTCATAACGGGCGCGGCAGGGAAGCCGCCGCAACAGATGAGCCACCTTTCCGGGCTCGTCATGGTAAGCGGCACCTGACCGCGCGCGGACCCGGACTTCGCAAGAGGACTCCCGGATGCCTGCACCATGGAGTAATGCAGGGCCATTGGCGCAGCCTGCACCCGGTCGGAACGCAGTCCCCGCAGTTGTGGCTTCGGTGCTCTTGGGTTCGCCTGGCGGCGGCAACGTGGGTCAGTCGCGCCTCGGCCGCTCGCGGCGGCCGGCGCCCCTGCTGACTTCGGACGCATTCTCCGTGCGCCATGAGATAACTCCCAATTCCTCGGGCAACGCCGGCGCGCCTGTTTCTCCGAGAGTTCGGCGGTGGCAAGGGCAGGAATGCAGTAGTGAAGCGCACGCCCTACCCGGGGTTGGGGGTGGCCTGGAGCTGGACCGCCATTATCTGTCGCGCATCAATCGCGGGGTTGAGTCCCGCCGAACTAGCTCGAGAGCAGGGTGACGATGGCGTAAGACCCGAGGGCGCCGGTTGCCGGAGGAGGCATTCAGGCTGTGGTCGCGGACTCCGCCGATCCTGTTCGGAAAATCCCGCCCCCCTCCAAGGGAAGTTCACGAGGTCTCAGAAACGGCCGCCCCGAGCAGACGGAAGCCGCCGCGGAGGGAAGCCGCGCCCTCCAACTCAGAACGAGGCTACAATCCCCTACCGAACCCGGTGGGATCGTCAGGCAGCAAACCCTGCCCGGACAGCGTCTCTTAGCTGCGGTGCAACGCCCTCTGCGGGCATTGGTGTGAGCGGCCGGAACCGAGCGGACACCCGTCTGCCAGATTACCCGGCCCGAATGAGGCAAAATGTCGGGCAGAAAGCGTTGCATAGTAGCTTGCCTTAACTTCGATTCCTGCATGACAACCTCGCTAGAATCCAAACCTTACTACACGCCTCGTAAAGGGGTTCCGCCGGCGGTTAATTGCCTCTGGGTCGCCACACTCCTGGCGTAAGTTGTCCGCAGCTCCAAGAATTTCCAGGCGCTTTCTGCATCAACCGATAACCTTTGCGTCGAGGCGCCAGAGAGTCAACGCATTTGCGGTCGCAGTTCCTGCTGAAATTACGCACGTCATAACCCATCTCGTCAATTCCCCAAAAGGATGAGGCGCCCAACAAGATAAATCGCCCGGAGAAAGTTTGCGGTGCGCCGTTCGGGGTGAACCACCACGGATCGGCTGTTCTGAACTTACGCACACAGCCACTCCGCTTTCCAGCGTGGGTAAGAGGGCGGGAACCTCGGACTTCCTGGTGCTGCTCCTTCGCTTGCTGCTGTGGGCGACGCACAACACTCCGCGGCGGCCTGCTGTGCGACCATGGCATCGGACTCATCGTCGGCATGGGCGATCTGTTTTGGGGCCCCTCTGGAACGACCGGATTGGCTTCGTGAGGCAAAGGGCTGGTGACGCATCTGGCGACAGAAGGCCATGATGATTAGCAACCGGCATGCTCCTGGATCCTCGGCCACGCTTGGTTTTGGCGGTTTTCGAGAACCCTTTTAGGCCGGAGCGAGGCTGCGCTCAGTAAAAGCCTCGAGGACATGTGGGGGACGCACTCTTAGTCCGGAAACCGGTAGTTCAAAGACCATCTCGATGATGCCGGGGCCGGTCCGATACTTCGTAGGGTTATTGACGCCCGAGCTTTTTTGACTAGGTGATACTTCGGGCTCGTTGAAGTGTATTTGCAAAATCTGGGTAGAAAGGGCTATGATAGGAGTTACTGTGAACCTACGCGTAGGTTATACACCGCGAGTAATGGGCGATAAACGGAGTTCGGACCAATTCATGATTGGGGCCGATATCTTCAAACGGGGCAGACCTCTTAGGGGGTTCGAACTTCGGATTGCCGCGCAGCTTGAAGGATTGCGTTATGAGCTGACTGAGGATGGATGGTGTACGGGAATTCGGGAGTCTTACATGGATGATGGGAGGCCGGTTGCGGTGGGGGCCTCCGCGAGGTGGTACGTGGGGAGGAGTGCGGCAGGAAGGTGAGGTGTTCGGATGACCGAGATGAGCGTGCGCGCGCTGGCGGAGCTCCGCCAGGAGCTTGAACGAAGCACTGGGCGCTGCGAGTGGTTCGCCTCGCGATTGGATGAGATCCGCGGGAAGTACGAACGGCGCTGCGAGCTGGAGCGCGGCGGCTGGCCGCAGCCGGGAACGGAGGAGTTCGGCGAGTGGCGATCGTTGCTCGAGGAGGTGGAGCGGTACTACGCGGACTTCGCGGAGCTCGTCAGAGAGTCGCAGCAGACGGTGGAGAGCTTACGGCAGGTGTTGGGCGAGCGGCTGAGCCGGCGGTTGCTGGCCAGGATCCATCCGGCCTCCGTGAGCGCGACTCGCGAGGCTCTCGCGGAGGCGGCGCGGGAGCTCGACGAGTTTCTGGCCGCCAGGCAAGCTGCGGTCAAACACGCGCGTGCCGCAAGGGGCGCACAGCCCTGGGCCGGACGCGGCGCATGGCGATCGGCTGCCAGTGGCCAGGCACACGCGCAGGTAGTGCGGACCCACACGCTGATCCTCGAGAAGCCGCGCGGCGAGGCCGCCTCAGAGGCTGTCGGCGGCCATGCGCCTCTTGAGGCGCGCTTGGTGACTGAGGCCGAATACTCCCAGCTCACCGGCATCGCTCGCGGGACGCTGCGGAACTGGCGTTATCAGGATCGGCGCGAGGGACGAGACGGCGCACGGCCCGGCTACCCGGAATACCGGCGCTTCGGACGCGCGGTCCGGTATCGCCCTCCGGACGGAGGCTGACAGTTCCGCCTTGTGCGGCGTGGCGCACACGGCGGCGAGGGAGGTAATTTCTGACCAAAGCCTTGAGGCCAGGCCGTCGGTTGGGGAATAAAAAGTTATTCGTGCGGTTGATCGAACCAGGAAACGTAAGCTACCTTACCCACCAGAGCGTGGACCCAGCCCCGCTCCCACTTTGAGCAGCGCTCCCCGCAGGAGGTGGTGGCTTCCCTTGACGGCTGCGACATCATGAGCGACGGGCCGTAGGCCGGTACTTTTTTTGATGCGTGGAAGTAGCGGTTGGCTTGCTGGGGCGGCGGGCGGGCCTCCGATTTTTGCGCACGCCAACAAATGAATGCCTTCCCGTTGCTCTGAATGGATAACACTATCCAGACGAAAATCGAACCCTTGGTCCCCAGGCCGCACGCCTCTGCCAGCACAAGTTCGGACTCATCCGCCGCTTCCACCTGCCCGAGGATCTGCTGCCCGGCTCGCTGTCCCTCACCTACCGCCGCTGCGGCGAACCCACCTGCCACTGCGCTCAGGGCCAGGGCCACCCCCTCTGGTTTTCGACCTTCATGGCCGGGGGCAAATACCGCGTCGAACGTAACCCGCCCGAGTGGGTCCAGGAAGTGCAGCGGCGCGTCCAGGCCGGCCGCCAGTCCCAGGAGGCGCTGCGCGCGGTGCTCACCGCCAACGCCGAGCTGCTCGTGCTCTGGCGCAAGCAGCAAGCGCGCCGGAAAGCGAAGGCGCGATGAAGGGGGCGCAGCGTACGGGCGCTGCGCAACCACGCCTGCCACGATCTGGGTTTGAAGCGCTACCTGGAAGATCCCGGCGACGGTCGCCAGCAAGCCCAGATCCCGGCGCGCGACTTGGTCTGGTCGGATGAGTGCTTGTGGGTTCTCGCTGGTGGTCGGCCAGGTCTTGTTCATCCTGCTGACCTACACGTTGCTGGAAGCTGACCTGCTGCGGCGCCGCCAGAAGCCGAACCGGCGCACGTGGCGCCGGGTGCTGGAGAGGCTGAGACCGACCGTGGAGGTGGTCGCTGTCTAGGTGCGGCAGCGCTTGGCTTGGTTCTCGCTCGCGGACTTCGCTGCGATGCTGCTCGGCTTGCCGGCCCCGGCACGCAAGAAATTGCAGCGCAAGAGGCGGCAGCTCAAGCGGGACCTGTATCAGCCTTTGGAGGACGCCCGCGGCCTCTCAGCGGTCGCGCTGAAACTCTGCGAATGCTGGATGGTCATTGGGCGTGGCAGGGCTGTGTGACTCTTATGGGGGGTGTCTGCGCAGGAGCCCTCGTGGCTGTCCTCTTTCGGCTCCGATGTGCCTGAGCGGCCGTGTGGGCCAACCAGAACTTCGGCGGATCCGACGGCTCACCCGCGCTCGCCGTTTTTCCTGAGTTCAACCCTGCCGTACCCCGCTCCGGGCCCCACCGCGCCTGCCCAGCGTTTGGGTTGCAGTGGCGGGAAAAGTGGTCTTGAAAGAGGAAGCGGAGTTGGGTCCACTCTGTGGAGGGCGAGGTCAGTCGGTTTTCGGCCTTCAAACAGTTGTCCATACAAATGTTTATGCTGGAACCGACGGCGTCGCCTCAAGCCTTTGGTGAGAAATTCCAGTTAGCTGGTCCAGCGCCGGCGCAGGGGCGGCTTCTTCCCCTCCATCGAAGTGAGCTTCGGCGCAACCTGGCAGGGTGGCGACGAGGCCTTCCTCAATATCGGCGGCGTGGTGCTTGGCAAGAGCGTCTTTCCCGCGGACACTCCGGCCGGCATCCCCGCTCACTTCGCCTACTTCATCCACGAGACGCTGGTGGGTGTGTGGACCTCAGCCTTGGGCAACGTGCTCACCATCACCGTGCGGTCGCCCGCGCCGGCCTACTCGTTCAGCTTCTCGGAAACCCACAACTCGCAAAACGGCACGAGGACCGTTACCAGCTCGCTCACCGGGGGGGCGTGATGGGGTACTGGGTGATAGACGATGCGGCGACGCCGCCAGTCAATCGCGTGGCGCGGGACCGGCATGCGGACTACTCCGCCGAGCTCGCCCGGCACGGCATGAGCTGCGTGGCGGCCTTCTCGCAGGAGCTGGTGCTGCCGCCCGACAATCCGCCCGAGGCGCTGTGGGTGCAGCGCTATCCCGATGGAGGGCCGGTTGAGACCGCCACCGGCTTCGGCGACAAGCTCAGCTCGCACTGCGCCTTCGCCCCGCCGTTCCGAAACTACATCAAGAAGGCTTACCGGGAGATGGCCGGCTTGATGGAGGCCGCCGGCCTCACCGCGCGGCTACAGTTCGGGGAGGTGCTGTGGTGGTACCTGCCGAACTCAAGCGGCATGGCCTTTTACGACGCCCACACCCGCGAGCGGTTCGAAGCCGCCCACGGCCGACCCTTGCACACCTTCCTCACATCAAACGACGACCCCTCGGTCAAGGACTACGTGGATGCGGACTTCCTGCGCGAGACTCTCCGCGACCATGTGGATGCGATCCGCATCTACGTCCTGGCCGCCCATCCAAACGCGAAGTTCGAACTGCTCTGGCCGCTCGACGTGAGCGATCCGAACACCCGTCGCCTCAACCGCTACATCAACCTGCCCGTCAAGTGGGAGACAAAGTCCGGATCAGGCTTTGACGCCTTCCTGATCGAAGGCTTCCAGTACGCCGGGCTGGGGTGGAACCTCGACAAGGTCCGCTGGATGGCCGCCTATCCGTTTGAAGTGCTCGACTGGCCCCGCGCCGACTGCCGGTATCTCATGGGCCTGTTCAACGCCGGCCGGCCCTGGCAGCGCGAATAACTGATCGCCCGCCGCACCCTCGTCCCCCTGATCAGGCTCTCGGCCCTCGACCACCTCTGTCTCTTCGCCCGCCCCCTGCCGCTGCCGGCAGAACCACGCCGCTGCCGATAAACCCGCCAACGTACGCACCGGACCCGGCAGCGGTCACTGGTTCGCCCAACTCGCTTACGCCTCCAACGTTTCCGGCCGCACTGACGTCATCAAAGTCAAAACGCCCGCCGGAACTACCCTCGGTTACGTCCTCCTTTACACAAACCCATGACGATCCAGCTTGACCGCTGAGCGGCGTTGGCCCCGGACAGCCAAGGGGATGACCGGCGGGGCCGGGCGGCGACGGTGATCCCTCAGGCCTTCGTGCCTTTGACGACAATGAAAGCTGCACCAAGTTGGCCGAGTCGTGACCACACAGCGTCAAACCTGCCGAAGGCCTCGGCGAGCAGTGCGACCGGCGGGTAATAGATGCAACCTTCGGAGCTGTTGAATCTCAGCCCCACCGCTTCCATCAAGCGCCGCAATTCCTGCACTGTCCAGAATCGCGCGTGACCCCAAGTTCGCGATCCAAGCCAGCCTCTGACCCTCCTGGACGCAGCCCACGCGCTGTATCTGCCGAGCTCTCCGATCACGACTGCGCCGCCCGGCCGGAGAACACGCGCTGCCTCTTTGAGTGCGGAATCCGGATTCTCGCTGAAGCAGAGCACCGTCACGGCGACCACGAGATCGAAGGCGCCTGGTGCGAACGGGAGCGCACCAACCGAAGCTTGGCACCATCTGACGTGCGCCGTGTCGGTTGACGCACGGCTGCGCGCGGCCTTGAGCATTCCGGACGAGATGTCGAGGCCCACGACGAAGGATGCTCCGTGCTCGGCAGCAAGTAGAGCGTAGGCGCCATCGCCGCAACCAAGATCGAGAATCCGCCGGCCAGATAAATCGCCGCAAAGGCGCAAGACAGCTCGCTGCTCGATCCGATCGGTCAGCGACCCAAGTCGTGAGTTGCGCCAGCGGGCGTAATTTGCTGGACCGATGATTGACTCTTGAGACTTCCGCATCCGCGGTCAGAACACAATCACTTTGTCCGCTTCCTTCGTCCAGCGACTCAGCTCCTCCATCGAACTTCGATGAGCGCCCGGTACAAGCGCCTCAGGCTTCAGGCCGCGAGCGTCCATACAGGAGCCGCAGACCCCGATTTTGCCGCCCTTCGACGAGAGGAGCTTTAGCATCCGTTCGATGTTGTAGTAGCCGTTCGGCGTTGTCTGGCCGGCGACGGCGCAGGCGGCGGCATCTCCCATCAAAAACACCGACACGCTCGTCTCTTCGTCCTTCACGAGAGAGTTCGCCAGCCGCAGGCCATTGTAACTGCGTTCGGTTCCGTACGGGGGATCGTTCAAGATGATGAGATAGTTCATTGCTGTTTCCTTGAGAAATGAGATCCTAGAGGGTGATCGGGACGCCGTAGAGTCTTCCGCCGGCTTTGATTACCCAACCGATCAATGACCGCCGGAAACCGACCGGGGCCAGCCACCATTTTTCAAACAGCACCTTTCCTAGATGCCAGGCCTTTCCGATCCGCCTCAGTTGCACCTGTGGCGCGGGCTCTGCGAAGAAGTTGCCAAACGCGAACCCAGCCAGGTCCTCGCCGGCCTCCAGCATGCAGTACCCATCCCCGCAAAATGCCGCCTCGCACGAACGCCCGGTTACGTCAGCGACGATCCGGCTCGCAACCACTTCGGCCTGGGCGTGAGCGAACACGCCGGCCTTGGGTAACATCAGTGGCACATCCGGCTTCCACCGCCCGGGAATCGGAATCGCGGTCACGTCGCCGATGGCATGGACGTCGTCCTGACTGGTCCGCAGTGTCTGCGGATCCACCGGAACCCAGCCGGCCTGGTTGGTGAGCCCAGCCTCCACGACGGCCCTCGGTGCGCGGTGGGGAGGCACGGCGACGAGCAAGTCGAATCTGAAGCGCTCCCCGTTGTCGAAGCTCATGTCCCGAGCGCTCGGGTCCACGGAGGTGAGCTTGTGAAGCGGGTGGAACTTGATGCCTTTCGCGCCGAGCATGCCTCGAACCGCTTCGCCTAGCTGCGGGCCGGCCACGGGCATCGGCTGCGGCTCGGGCGTAAACAAGTGGACCTCCACTTTCGATGACAAGCCCCGCCGGCGGAAATGGTCCGCGATCAGCATGGCCCCTTCGTGCGGCGCCCCAGGACACTTGTACGGCGTGGCGGCGACGACTACGGCGATGCGTCCACCGGAAAACGTTTTGAGGATGTCACGAAGCCGGGCAGCGCCGTCGAAGGTGTAGAACGTGTGGGAGGCAGCGGCCAGCCCTGGGATGGCGTCGGGCGCAAGGTCGGCGCCGAGCGCAACGACCAGATGATCGTAGGCGAGTTCAGCCGCACTGGTCCTCACCTTGCGGAGAACCGGGTCGATGCCCAGAACTTCCGCCTGGAGGAGTTCGACGCCCCGGCGCAGCAGTTCGGCCAACGGCCTGCGAATCCGGTCCGGCTCGCGATCGCCCGTCATGAGCCAGAGGAAGGAAGGAGCAAAGGCGTGCTGCGCGTTCTTCTCCACCAGCACGACGCGATGAGCGGATGGCAGTTGCCGGCGAATCTCGTTGGCGGCGACCATGCCTCCTACGCCGCCGCCGAGCACTACGATTCTCGATTGCATCTTTCCTCCTCTCGCATCTATGAGCCACTAGCCCGAAGCCGCTTGACGGCATCCGCGACCACGGTGACGGCGCCCTCTATTTCGGCTTCGGTGGTGAACCGGCCTGTGGAAAAGCGTAGGGTTCCCCGCGCCCACTCCGCAGGCACTCCCATGGCCCGCAGCACGTGAGAAATGCGAACTTCGCCCGAATGACAGGCGGCTCCCGCCGACGCCGCCACCCGCGGCCCAATGGCGTCCAGTAGGGTACCGGCGTCCACGCCACGGAAACTAATGCTCAGAGTATTCGGCAGTCGCTGGTCGGGGTGGCCGTTCACTCGAACGTTCGCCACCCGTTGGCGGAGACCGTTCTCGAGACGGTCCCGCATCTGCCGCATGTGCTCCCGATTGGCTTGTAGATCTCGTTGTGCGATCTCGCAGGCCTTCCCCAACCCGACGATTTCCAGGACGTTCTCGGTGCCGGGCCTTCTGCCGCCCTCCTGCCCCGCCCCCTCCATCAACCGATCCAGGAACAGTCCCGTGCGCACGTAGAGCGCGCCCACGCCTTTCGGCGCATACAGTTTGTGGCCCGCGATCGAGAGCAGGTCTACACCCAGCACCTGGACGTCGGTGGGTATCTTGCCGGCGGATTGCGCGGCGTCGGTGTGGAAGACAACACCCCTTGATTTCGCAAGACGGGCCGCTTTCTCGACCGGCTGGATCGTTCCGACCTCGTTGTTGGCATGCATCAACGTGATCAGGATGGTTTCCGGCCGGATCGCCTCCTCGAGGGCAGCGAGGCTCACCGAGCCGTGCTGATCGACGGGGAGGTATGTGATCTCGAAGCCTTCCCGTCGGAGCCGCTCGCAGACTTCGGTAACGGCGGGATGCTCGACCTGGCTGGTGATGATGTGCTTGCCCTGACTTCGTCGAGCGACCGCAATGCCCCGGATGGCATAGTTGTTCGACTCGGTCCCGCCGCTGGTAAAGATGATCTCGCCGGGCGCGCAGTTCAGCAGAGCCGCGACTTGCGAGCGGGCCTTTTCAACGGCCTCGCGGGCCCTCCGCCCATACCAGTGGGAACTGGACGGGTTGCCGAAGTGCTCCTCGAGGTAGGGACGCATCGCCCCGATGACCTCGGGATCATGCGGTGTGGTGGCGTTGTAGTCAAGGTAAATTGGGCGGCCTTTCAACGTCCCTCCCTGCGGTCATGCCATATGCGACACCGGCGTGCCGGACTCGACCGGAAGCCCTCTTGCTCGCCAGTCGGGGACGCCATCCTCCAACCGGAAGGCTGTAAACCCGCGGGCTCTCAGGATCTCGACCGCTTCCACTGCCAGCACGCAGTAAGGTCCTCGACAGTAGGCCACAATCTCGCGATCCCGCGGCAGCTCTTCCAGGCGGCGTTCCAGTTCTTTCAGTGGTACGGACAAGGCGCGGGGCAGATGCCCGGCCAGGTATTCCTCGCGAGGGCGCACGTCGAGCACAACGACAGAGCCTTCACGGACCTTGGCCAGGAGCTGATCCCGGTCAACCGGTTCGAGGCCATGCCGGCCTTCCAGAAAACGGCGGGTGATGTCGCGAATCTCGCTCAGCCGTGCCTCGGCCAAGGATCGAAGGGCCAGAAAGAACCGGCACACTTGTTCGTCGGCCAGGCGGTAGGTCACGTACAAACCGTTCTTTTCCGCCTCCACCAGTCGGGCTTCGCGCAGCGCCTTGAGGTGCTGAGACGTGTTGGGCAGCCCCAGACCGGCTTCCTTGGCGAGAGCTTCCACGGTCCGTGGGCCTTGGCAGAGCAGGTCAAGCAGCTCCAGCCGGCTGGGGTTCGAGATGGCCTTACCGATCCGGGCGAACTGCTCGTAGATTGCGGTTTTGAACCGTCGGTTTCGGCTGGTCATGACGCACTCACTAGTTTATAATCTACTGAAGTGCTGATCCAGCGTCAAGGAACTTGTGCTGCCTTGATGCAAGTCGTTGAATCTGAGAGCGCTATCGCTGAGAGGCCAAGAATGCCTGAAGAGAAGCACCTCCAGCGCCCTAGACCACTTCGCGATCCCCGAAGATCTGCTGTCGGGTTCCTTGACCCTCAGCCTGACCCGCCGCGGCAAACCCAACTGCCACTGCGCCGGAAACCCGGCAATGACGTTGACGGCCCTGTCTCAGCCTGACCCGCTGCGGCAAACCCAACTGCCACTGCGCTCAGGGCCAGGGCCACCCCGTCTGGTTTTCGACCTTCATGGCCGGCGGCAAATACCGCGTCGAACGTAACCCGCCCGAGTGGGTCCAGGAAGTTCAGCGGCGCGTCCGGGCCGGCCGCCAGTTCCAGCAGGCGCTGCGCGCGGTGCTCAACGCCAACGCCGAGCTGCTCGTGCTCTGGCGCAAGCAGCAAGCGCGCCGGCAAGCGAAGGCGCGATGAAGGGGGCGCAGCGTACGGGCGCTGGGGAACTACCCCTGCCACCATCTGGGGTTGAAGCGCTACCTGGAAGACCCCGGCGACGGTCGCCGGCAAGCCCAGATCCCGGCGCGCAACCTGGTCTGGTCCGTGCTGCTGAGCAACATCCGCGAGTTCTCAGCTCGCACCACACCGGACGGCTGGTGCTGTGTGGAGGAAAAGATGACGCTGGCACTATACTTCCCGTGGCCATGGCTCGCCCGGTGATACGATTGCCTCTTTCGGCCGCCGAGAGCGCCGAACTGCAATGCCGTCTGTCTTCGGCCACGATCACCCGGCGAGATCACCTGCGCGCTCAGATCGTCTCCCTGCGCTCGTAGGGCGTGAAGCTAACCGAAGTGGCCTTTGGTCCTGACATCAGCTTGCCGAGGGCGAGCCATGGGTCGAAACGGTGCGAGCAGTTCGGACCGGCTGTGCCGCAGGAGCCGGCCCGGGCGGGGGCGCAAGCCACAGAGGACTACCTGGCTGAGCGCAATGCCGATCCGCGGCCCTATCGCTGGCGCGCCAAGGGGGAACGGATCCTCGCCCGGCTGCGGCGGGCCCGCGGGGCGCAGCAGTCAGTTATTTCAACGTATCTCGGCTACGGAACACTGGTCGGGAATTCGGATCTGCGCATGACAAGTAACGACACACGATCAGTTGACGCCTCCGAGCCTGTCTGTAAGGTAGAGCCTATACGTTCCTGAACACCCCCCTGAAAATCTCTGAGCGTCAATCCCTATCGTCGAAATTTTCCGTCCGGCCAGCGATGTCGTGCTGCAATTTCCAGCGCCATGGAGCAATACGTTTTCGATCAATAATAGGCCACACCAAGTAAACGACAATCCAAACGCGTTTGGCTCGCCATGGCCTCGTGTTGCACGTAGAACTTAACCGACTCGTCTGAATCCGATGGCTTGGCCGCAGGTTCCGTTAGCGTTCTAAGTAGGCAACCAAGCTCTGACTTACGCGGAAATCGTGCGGCTCCCGCGGTTACGAAGATCAGCCTCTCGCGTGGCGTTGTCGTGGTCAGCCTCGCCCTCGCGTTGTACACTCGCGTCGCCATCTTTCTCCGCAAGGTTTAGCTTGGCCGCTTCGTCTATGTCGTTGTAGCTCACGCAGTTGTCGGTGGCTTGATCTTTTTGCTGGACCTTCTCAAAAAATCTGGGTTTCCTTGTTCGCGTCAGCGACGTCCTTGACAGACTATATGCGAAGACGACGTTACCTTTCACTCAACATTAGCGTGAGGCTGCCCAAGAACTGTTGGCTGCGAGGAAACAGCGAGTTGTTTGTGCATGAAAAACGGAAATGCGCGGGTCTTGGATTTCAATAACTTGCACGTTTCAATGGTCGTTTCTGCCGAGTTGCTAGTATAGTATAGTACTATAGCAGCGCCTTCCGTAAGGCAGGTTGCGACTCCCAGTTATGAAGATCCTGACTGGGAAGTCCCTCGGACTCTCGGCTTGATGAGGTCTGGCGCGTTGCGGGGCTGCCATTACACCGCGGTGGTCGTCGAACCGCGGGGCGCCTGATAGCGGTGGCAGCATCGCGAAGCATCCCAGGCGCGCAGCAGTCGGGTTCATAGACGTCTCGACCCATGGAAGCGAGGGCACGGAAGCCGCCGGGCGAGCCGCGTGGCGAGAAGTCGGCGCAGCGAGGTGCGCCCAGTGCGGCTTTCGCACTGCCGTTGTGGCCGTTGTGGGGTCGCCCTCCCGCAGCTTTCCCGGCGCTCGGTTATCCAGGGGCCGAACAGGACGCCAATGGCTGGCCGGTGTACACGATGAATCGTAAGTGGCTTGCCCGGCTTGTTCGAGCGTCGGTGAGGTGCTGCCGCGGATTCGCCGAGCGTTGCCTCCTGATCCTGGCGTATCAGCGGAGAGGGCCGACCTCGAGGAGGCGAGCTTCAAAATGGCCGGAGAGTGCTCTGAGCTACGTTGGTTGTCCGACGCCCCGGGAGGTTCCTGGTTGAGGTCTATAACTGCTGCTACACGTCATGCCGTGCTGCGGATATCCGGACGAGGTGTCGTCGGGCACTCCGCCCGAGTCGGGAAGGCCGCGCTCGGCCCGGCGATTCGCGGGGTTCCTCACGGCCGCCGGCCGTGCCGTCGTCACCTCGCCGGCCGAAGAGCACTCGTCGGCGGTTACCTGCGAGGACTAAGGAGTCCGTCTCCTTGGGGCGCCACGGCAGAGTGAAGGGAAAATGCGGGTAATTCCGGGTTATTCGTTCGCAGGTAACCCGATTTACCGACGGCTCCGGACAGCCGCGAAGTACTCCATCTTGTACCGCCCTGCGCAGTTAGGAACGGCTGCCAAGGATTTGGTTAACTGGGTAACTACGACGCCGTGCGACGGGGTGGGCTTGGGCTACGACCCGGTTGCATGCGGCAGCAGGCCAGAGCGAAGCTCCTTCCCAGTCCGTGCTGTTACTTCACGGGCACTGCTGCCAACTCGCACAAAGGCTGTTCTTTGCCTGTCCGGCTGTGGTCGCTGACCCGACCCTGGGGGCTCCGCCGAGCTCCTAGCCGGCGCTGCATGACCGACCGGACTGGCAGACGGGCGTCCCCTCGGTTCCGGTCGCTCAAGGGAATGGCCGTAGAAGCCGTTGCAACGCACCTCAGAGCCGCTGTCAGGGGAGGGGGTGCAGCCTGAGTACCCCCCCAACCGCGAAAGGCAGTTATAGGCCTTTTTCGGGCCGAAGGGGGCGGCAACCCGCTGAGGCCGACCCCATCTCCAGCGCGTGCCTCTAAGAACTCGGCAACCTACGTTGGGGGAGGGCGGGATTTTCCCTACGGAACCGGGGGAGTCCGCCACCACAACCCAAATGCCGGTCCCAGCAAGCGGCGCCCTTGAATCGTACGGCATCGGCCCGCATCGGCTCTCAAAGCACTAAGTTGTGCGCGACCTACCTTGGCGACCGGCGCGCGATTGGTGATCGCCGTCCGGCGCAAGGCAGCTCCCGCCGCGGTGGGTCTGGCGCTTTGCTACGCCATCGCTACCCGTGATCAGGCCGAGATCGCGGCGAAACGGGCGCGCCAGCGTACCCTGCGGAGTTGCGGAATCATCTCATGGCGCGCGGAGGATCCTTTGGAGGTGACCAGGGGCGCCGGCCGCCACGAGCGGCTGAGGCGCGAGCGGCCGACGTTGCTGCGGCCCAGCCAACGGAGGACCGCGAAACCCACGACCGCTGGCTTCCAGCCGGGACTGTGCGGAGCCCTCGGCAGTGTGCTGGTCCTATTCGGCGACCATCGCCTTTCGGATCTATGTTGCAGCCTCCCCGTTCGCGCGCCCTCGGATGCTGCCTGCGATGACGCCCCCGGCAAGCTCGCTCGTTGGACACCGCGGCTTTCCTGACGCGCCTGTTATCGAGCAAGACGTGTGTGACTGAACCGCACTGCGAGATCTCACGAGGTCTGCCAAGATTTGCCCCAGTCGAGGATCTCCGCGTATCTCTCGGCCACCGCGTTCATCAGAGGCCGCACAGCGCCCAGTCGCGGGGTCTGATGGTTGGCAAGTTCACCACGCCGGTGGGGCACTCCGGCAGGTCGGGATGAATCGCCCGCCGGTAGTTATACACGGCGCGAAAGCAGCGTAAGGTCTGGGAAGCCACTGCGGCGCCGTGATCGCGCGCGATGGCAAGAAAGCGGGCCCGGAAGCCGGCGCGGTCGGCCCCTAGCGCCTCGATCGGGCGCTCGGCCCAATCCGACAGGTACCGTCGCAAGTTCTCGCGGTAGAGGCACTGGGTCTTCTCCGACAAGGGTCGCTCGGCGAGGTAGGTCTCCCAGGCCTCGGTCAAAGTGATCTTACCGGTCACCGGGGGCGGCTTCAACTTGGCCCAGACTTTCAGCGCCTCGCGCTTTGCCGCAGCAACCGTGAGGGGTCCAAGCACGCGTCGAACCAGGCGCTTGTTGATGCGCCGCTGCACGCGAAAGGTCTTCTCGGTCGCGCCGCAGCGAACGATCAAGCCGGCAACGCCTTCCACGACCCAATCGCTGGAACCCGCCGGCAGGGCGTCAATCGCCTTCTGTTCGCACCGCACCGTCTTAGGGCGGCCCGCGCTCGGGGCCGGCATCTCGATCACTTGCGCTTTCTCTTCGGCCATCGTGCCCCTCGCTTCCGACCACCTGCCAGACGGCAGTTACTCAGGTTGTGATCCCCCGAGGGATACTCTGAGGGATACGTTGTCGCTGGTTATGGTAGGTGAACGCGGATGACGTAAGGTTCTTACAAATCTCGGTTCCGAAGACGCTAGATTTACGAGCGGTGAGTTCGAACGAGGCTATCACACCTGCCATCTAGCGGAGGTTTGCTGGTTCGAATCCAGCCGCACTTACCATTTGAAGACCGGGGGCTCGCGCCCACCCGCAAACACGACCCCTCAAGTCGGAAGCACTGCTCCGGTGCTGCCGGTCCCCTCACGAGTCCGGACGCCACAACGCGCAGCGTGGGTTCTAGGCGGGACGCCTGGTCGCGTCGCCTCGCGGGAGCGGCTCGACGAAATCCGGTGCCGGCGCGAGCAGCAGAGCATGGACGGGCGACGGAGCGTCCGGGCGCGCCTTTATCCTGTTTCAGTCGCGGAGTGGTGGGCCGACCCGGCTTAACGCTCGGCAGCGGTTCTCTGCGCCAGGTTCGCCCTTGTGGGGGCATGAGCCGCCTCAGCAGCGCGTTGCGCGAGCAGTGAAACTTAGGCGCTGCGCACCCCGGAGCCGAACCTTTCATCACGGCGGTTACCAGCCGGGGCCGAAGACCCCAGCTCGCCATCGCTGATAGGGCGCCCGAGCGGGTTGAAGCTGAAAATTAACTTGCGGGCCTCGGGCGATTGCCTTATACCAAGGGGCCCGGAACTCCCAGTGGGAGGGTGTTCCGGGCGGTGCGCTTGACCGTAGCCGCCGCGGCCCGCCATTTACCCCGCAGTGGACGGCGCCGCAGCTCGAGGCAGTTAGAGAACTGGTTGCGCGTGGAGGAGTACAGCCTTGTCGAGTGAGTACTTTGGCAGCGGGGACGCCGACCCAGCTTCGCTGGAATCCCCCGGGTCGGAATATCATCTGGATTACGCTACCCCCACGATTCCTAAGTGGTATGCCGTCTGCGTCAAGCACCAGCACGAGAAAGCGGTGGCCCGCACCCTTGCGGGACTCGGGTTGGAGACTTTCCTGCCCCTTTACCGCAGCCGCCGCACCTGGTCGGATCGCATTAAAATCTTGGAACTCCCTCTGTTTTCGGGTTACGTCTTTGCGCGTTTCGCAGCGAGCGAACGGCTGGTGGTGCTGGTGGCCCCCGGCGTGCGTTCGATCGTCTCTTCCGGCGGTCGGCTCGCGGCGGTGAGCGAGGAGGAGATCGCCTCCCTGCAAAGGATGGTAAGTTCGGGAGCGCCGCTCCAACCGTACCCATTCCTTCAGGTCGGGCAGACGGTGCGGATCGAGCGCGGTCCCCTGCGCGGCGTGAAAGGTATCTTATTGCAGTGTAAGGGCAGTTGGCGTGTAGTCGTCAGCATTGAGATCCTTCAGCGGTCCGTGGCGGCGGAGGTGGATCGCGAGGATGTCGTACCATGTAAGACACGAGCAGACGGCTAACTCGAGCTAGCCACGATGCTTATTATTTTTAAAAAAATTAATGTCTTGACCTCCCGATACCCTCTTGAAACCCCTGCCGGGTTGCCTTAAACTGTGTTTCTGTAAGTCAAACGTCCTACAGATCCCTGAGAGGCACCACGCCTTGGAGGGGATCAAACCCTGAAGGAGCTAAGTGAGTCCCCTCAGATGGGACTCACAGGGCGTAAGCTTTGCCTGGATTTTCTTCGGATGTGACGCCGGGACGGGTATCTCATTAGGACCCTCTTTCCGCGTGTGTTCGTGGCCTCACTCAACTTCGGGCGCACGGTCTGAACCCATCACGATCGTGAGCCCGTGCGAAGGCATGGGCAATGCCCCGATTGCAATCTACTCCCCGCACACGGGTGGTAAACTTCCGCCTCACCCAGCAAGAGTACGAGGAAATCCTCTCTGCCTGTCAGTGGCAGGGCGCGCGTTGTTTGTCAGAGTTCGCGCGGAGCGCGTTGCTCCAGTTTGCCCGATCGGGCGCCGTTCTGGCGCCGAGTGCGCAGCGCCGTCTGTTGCGCTTGGATGAACGACTGGGGGATTTGAATGCAGCCCTCGCACGATTGATGGAGGTTCTCGGGACCGGTGCGCCGGCGCCCACCCGCCAGGGGCGCGTCGCCGACCGCTCGCAGGAACCCCAGCGCTGAAAACAGGACCCGGTCATGCTCGAGAACAACCGCAGGCGAAGGATTGTGAGCTTCCGCGTGTCTGAAGAAGAATACCGTGCGCTCAGAGGCTACTCGGCGCGCAACGGGATCAGCAGCGTCTCCGAGCTGGCGCGTGCGGCCATCCGTCAATACCTGGATGCCGGCGACGCTCACAACGGCGATTATGAGATGAAACTGCGTCGCATTCAGGATCGCCTGAGCCTGCTGGACCTTGCCGTCGAGCGCCTGGCGCAACTGGTCGAATCCCGGGGCGGCGACGGTGGCTGAGGCTGTCGGGGGCTTGAGCTGCATGTCATCACGTGAGGCCTTAAGTGGAAGTTGACCGTCGGGGTGAGGGAAACGGAAATGCCATCTTTTCCGGCGCTCTGAGTCTTGCCGTTGCCGGTCGGGGGAGTGGGTTTCTATGGAGTCGCCGCGAATGTTCTGCCGGGGTTTAGGGACGGCGAGCAAGGTGGCTCTCTCCGGACGCAATCGCGCGGAGGGAGGTGGGTCCGGCTTGCTTGGCCGCTCGCCAGCCTCCGGCGCGACCATCGAGGCCGTTGCGAGGCCCATCCTGGTCGGGGTCCCCGGCCTTCCATCGGCAACCTCACCCCCGGGCAGCCTGGCAGCACTTGGAGCCTCCCCCAAACGGAATTGGGGGACGACCGGAGGTACTTCCCGTGAATGGTGCTGTGCGGGTTAATGTCGGCTGCGGGGCGACACCGACGCCCGGATGGCTCAACTTAGACAATTCGCTTACCGTGCGGCTAGCGCGAGTTCCAGCACTGCCGAAGGTGCTCTATAAACTTGGGCTCCTTTCGAGCGAGCAGCTCCGTTTCGTCCACGTGGTGAGGCGAACCGGGGTTCGTTGGGCCGACGCTACACGGCGAATACCGCTGCCGGATTGCTCCGCTGAAGTAGTCTATTGCTCACACATGCTGGAGCATTTAGAACCTACCGTGGAGGTGCCGCGGTTCTTGGCCGAGGTCCGGCGGGTCCTCGCGCCTGGGGGTATCGTGCGTATTGCGGTACCCGATCTCCTCCGGATGGCCCGCCGGTACCTCGAGACGGGAGACGCTGATGAATTCGTGAGGAACTTGCGAATGTCGATCCCAGCGCTGGATGGGCTGTGGCCCAGGTTCCGGTTTCTTATCGCCGGTTTCCGTGGCCACCGATCGATGTATGACGGCGCTTCGGTGATCCGGTTGTTAGAGCGCCATGGGTTCTGCGACGCCCGCATCCTCCCGCCGGGCGAGACAATGATTCCCGAGCCGGGCTGCCTGAACCTGCGCGAGCGGGAAGACGAGAGCGTCTACGTAGAAGCCACAAGTCCCGACGAGCAGCGAACGAGCTTTCCTTATGCTGGGGTGGAATCGGGTGCTCGAGACCTCCGTTGAATGTGCGGTGTCCGGGCCACGGAGTCAAGTGCCGGGTCCCCGACGCCCGGGGACGCTCAGAACACCATCCGGTGATCTTCTTGTCCACACACGGGGAAGGGGTGCACCGAGCCTGCATTGAGCTACTGGAGGCCTACGGTTACCAAGTCCGGGCCCTGGACGGCCCGCCCGTGGGCGCCGACGAGCTGGTGGCCATCACCAGATTCAGCTAATGAACCGCATCGTGACGCTGACCCGAACGATGTGGTTGGCAGTGAGGATCAGGGTGGGGGAGCCCCGCACCAAGGGCCAAGCGGCAGACGGGACTCCGCCATCGCTGGACGACGCGCCCGGCTGTACTGCAGCTCTTGCCACAACTCCCGGCCACAGGGCAGTTGAATTGCAACTCCCATTGGGTTGGATCACGTTTAGAGCCATAGGCTCCGTAGCGGCCTGCATTACGGCGACAAACATGGGGTTGTAGTGACGGCAGTTATGCCGAGTTGCTGGGATGGGCGGTGCTACGCACTACTATAGGCTATGAAGATCACGGCGGTCAGTAGGACGTTATTTCGTGGAGGGGCGGCGGTGCAACAGTTCCGGTACGAATGGGGTTGTCGCAGATTCAAGTGAACGCGGAATTCCATGCTCGGTAGTCCTCCCTGGTCCCTCCGGATCCTTGGTATCAATTATAAGATGCTGCAACGCGGCGCTCACGGCTAAGGCGTCGGCACCCTTCCCGCCGGATGACACCGGCAGGGTGGGGTTTACCGCTGGTCATCACGCTGGTTGACCGAGCGCTTGGGGCGCGGGCATTGTTTAAGCTCCCGGCTGCGGTTAGCCCTCGTTTTTGAAACCACTGGACGGTCGGCGCATGCAAGGCGGCCCCGGCAGTTGCGCATTCACAGCATGAGCAGCCCATGCAAAAACCCCGGCTTCCAAAGAGTGTTCCCGCACCTATTAGGTGCCTCTGCTATGCCGCACGATTATTACCTCGAGGCCGGGGCCGGATACTCCCGCTCCTGGCTGCGCGAGTGCCCTCTCTCCATCAGGTCGAGCTCCAGCTCGCAGGCCACAGGCGCATGTGGGTCGACCTGCGGGAGTCGGTTTGTCTACCCGTGTTTGTATGGGGATGTTACCCCCATCAACTCCCCGAGGAGCGCGTGACTAGAAAACTCATCCGCAGCGGCGCCCGTGTCTTCGATATTGGTGCGAACATCGGGTACTTAACAAGATTATTCTCAGATCTTGCTCACCCGGGCGGCCTAGTAGTTGCCGTCGAACCGATGCCGAGAGCGTTGATTCTGCTGCGACGCAACGCCCAGTTGGGACCCGGGAGGGTCGTTGTTTTGCCTCGCGCCGTCGGCCCTGAGCGCGGGACTGCAAGATTAATGGAGAGACAGGCACTTGACCGGTCTCTCGTTTCTTTCCAGGGAAGTTTGCCACAGGTTTCTGTCGTCACTATTGACGATCTCTCCGACGAATATGGCTTCCCGGATTTCATTAAGTTGGACATTGAGGGTGCAGAGCTCCCTGCACTGCGAGGGGCCACAAGGACGCTCCAGTCTTCCAAGCCCCCGATTGTCCTCTTTGAGTACATTGAGGCAAATGCACGCAACTTTGGCGGGTATTCACTGCGAGACGTCGCACACTGTTTTCCAGCGCACGGCTACAGGTTTTGCCGCGTTGCGTGGCCCGGCATACTCGTGGACCTCGATCAGGGAGGCTATTTAGCGACCGACAACTACCTGGCAGTGCCAAGACACTGCGACCAGCTCATGAGTGAGCTGAGCGTGTAGTACTCCCAAACGGCCTCTTCAATAAGGGGGGAGGGGGTGGTGCTTCTGCGCGCGCAGACGCTGCCACACTCAATGTGATCGCGAATCGACCCGCCACGAAGGATTTCAGGACGAGGGTGGACGAGGGCCAGCCGCATTTATCCGTCAGGGCATCGCGGATCAAAAGGCGACCATTCATGCCCATTAGAGGCGCGGCGGTGCCCTGGGGTGCATAAGGGGCCTAATGACTTCAGCTATTGCCGCGAATCTATGCTGCTCCGTAGTACTGTTGGTCTTTATCAGATACCGCTGGGTTCACGCTCGTTCATTGCTGGACCCCGGTATCTACTTTGCAGCGAACCTGCTGCTACTTTACCCGACTCGGTCAATAATGCTCATGACTGGCTGGGCTTCACCTACGGACCACGGGTTAGTTGACCGCATCGCATTTCTGAGCTGGCTTGCCACCCTGGGCTGCCTCGGCTTTGCGCTTGGATACTCCCTAATAATGGGGCGGCGACGAGCGTGGATACTTCTGGGGCCCACCGAGCGAGCGGCCCGCCACGGGCTGTTCATTTGTTCTCTGCTGTTCGTGGTTTCGCTGGTTGGCATTGTGTACAAGGTGGCCACCGGCGATTATATAAGCTACCTGATTGGGCAACACCCGATTCCCGCGGTGACGCAGCCAATGGGTTTGCTAGCGAACCTGCAATGGCCAGCATATCTCGGGCTCTGGGTTCTGTGGTTCTATGGAGCGCGGACCCGAAAGTTTTTGCTGTTGTTCATCTTGGTGTGCCTTACGGTGACCGCGTACCAGTTGATCCAGGGATCCAAGACGTTCTTGTCGCTCTTGCTGCTCTACATTATTTTCGCCTATTACTGGTGTAATCGCAAAGTTCCGAAGCTTTTTGCACTTCTGGCCGCCCTCTTGATTGTGTCGGTGGTCTTTCCTTTCGCTCACGGTTTTCGGGAGCACGTCAACATGAAGTATCGGGCTCTGCCCCAAATTACCGAGCTGGACGCAGCAGAGGCTGTACGCGCGGCGGTGCCCAGATTTGCCGAGAGCCACGAGGGTCTGCTGGGAAAGCTAGCGGCGGACGCCGTTTCAGCCCTCGGCAGAATGAATGGCGTTGATGAACTGTATCGGATCACGGAGATGGTTCCCCAATTGATGCCTTACAGGCTGGGTCGGGGATACGCCGCGGTCGTGGTTAATGTCATCCCTAGGGGGGTGTGGCCACAAAAGCCCGTTTACTCGCGTGGGGCTGAGTATGGGCGCAGCCTGGGAACGATTACGTCAGTCACACCGTTTCCTATTGGGGAGGCCTATTGGGATTTTGGGGCGTTTGGGGTGCCTCTTGCGATGGCCGTTTGGGGCGCATGCTTGGCCTTGTTGACCCGCGGATGGGATGCTCTGTACAGGGCCGCCCGCCGGCACCCTGAAGGCTTTCTTGTGGCCACGTATTTTCTGACTCAGATTTATTGGATTGCCGGTGGTGAGTCGTACATGCCTGAAGTTCTGGGTGGGCTTTTTCAACAAGTGGTGGTGGTCGGGGGGCTTTATTTCGCTGTCAGGGCCCTGGTAGGGCCACAGCTAGAACGAGAAGGGTCCGGGCGGTGGTGTCGCGCCGCCATTTCGATGAGTCTTGCGGGAGGCGGTTACAAATGCCACGGGAGGGCGGTTGTCGGTCATCCCGCGGGAGCAGCCAGACGTGCCCCCTGAGTTGTGGGTGTCCGGGGCGCGTTCGGTATCCGGAGCTGACGGACGAGTTGTACGGCGTCCCAGGCCGGTGGGCGATATTAGAGTGTTCCGGCTGCGGCGTGTGGTATTTGAGTCCCCGACCGGCAATAGAAGAATTACCCGGCTTCTACGTGAACTATCACACTCATTCGCGGGCAGTCGTGGGTAACGTTGGTAGGGAAAGTTGGTCCCGCTATTTTAAGCAGCTCTGCCGGCGCGTTTACTTCGGCGCGATTCCCGGAGCCAGGGACTTTGAAGAGCGATTCTTGGGCGCGGTTAAGCCTGGCAGATTGTGCGATGTAGCCTGCGGTAACGGCTCTTGGCTCGCACGGATGAAAGCACGCGGCTGGCAGGTCGTGGGGGTGGATGTCGATGCGCAAGCGGCCAGCGTGGCGTGCGAGACATATGGGGTTCCAGTTTACGTGGGTGCATTCGAGAAAGCTAGCATGCCCGAGAACAGCTTCGATGCCATTACGATCTGTCATGGAATAGAACATGTAGCGGATCCTGTTGAAACGCTCAGGAGCTGCTTTAGGTTACTTCGGCCCGGGGGCCTTCTCTCCGTGATAACGCCGAACACACGGTCTCTGGGTTCGCGCTGGTTCCGGGCGCGCTGGCGCGGCCTGGAACCTCCGCGGCATCTGGTATTGTTCTCACCGCGCCTCCTCCGCTCGGTACTTCAGAGGGAGGGGTTTTCGATATTGCGGCTGGAGACGACGGCCCGGACCGCTTGCCAAATTTACTGTGCCAGTGTCCTCAAAGGGCGCACCAGGCGCCTGGGAGCACTTCTTTTCCTGATCGCCGAGCTCGCCCTGAACAGTATCACGCCCTGTTGGGGGGAGGAGATCGGTGTTTTGGCGAGCAAGCCGGCGCTCGGCTAAAACGCTGGCGGCTCCCCTCGTGGTGTTTCACGATGGTTTCTAATGGCAACATCCGGCATTTGGGCGTGCGTGGGACAGCCGTAGCCTCTTTGGAGAGTCGCTTCGGCGTCAACGTGAGCGTCGTGGTCGCTCTAGTTGTGAGTTTTGGTGTAGGCGTGCTCGTTCCGAGGCTAGCGCTCGCGAAATTAGGGGAGGCCTCCTACGGGGTGTACGCCCTGATTGTTGGCTTCTCCGGAGTGTTAAGCTTCGCCGATCTGGGCCTTATACCGGGGCTTACTCTAGTACTTGCCCGGCTAGTAGCGATGGGAGAAGTCGCCCGTCTGTATTTCCTGCTAAGACGGGTGGATCGGTTGGTCGTTGCTTGTTTCGCTTGTCTTGCCGCCGGCTGCGGTGGGCTTATGTACATGTCACTACACAACCTGGACCGGCATGCGTTCTATGCCTTTGGCCTGTTCGCGTTAGCGACATTGTGGAGCGCGCGAGCGGAGATACGCTCCACGTTAATCTGCGTGAGCGGGGCTGTGGGTGCCGCTTATTTGCTGCGGAGCGTCTACTCACTTCTCTTTTTATTATTCGTTGTTATCATGGGTGTCCTAGTGGGAAAATGGGACGGTCCATGGCCCGTTTGTTTAGGCCAGCTGTCGGCCAGTTGGAGCTACTACGCCCTTGTTAACCTCTATTCTGGGCGCAGGCTCACAGAACGGAAGCGTGCGGCACATGCGCGCCGGAGTGATCGTAGCAGCCGTGATGACACGAGGGATCTTCTGCGTGAGGCTTTGCGCCTCTCTAAGAGTTTGTTGAAAAAGCAGGTTCCGTAGCGAGATCTGGGGTCGGCCGTTACTTTTTTACTGGCTAACAGACCCCCAAGCCCAGCTCCAG
>FWWM01000457.1_pt1 | contig 135186 bp, 110 predicted proteins | sample 2228351 | NCBI WGS metagenome assembly FWWM01 (sample SAMEA103939774, study PRJEB20133) | metagenome
GTTCGGGCTTCGCCCTCACTCCGTCCCCCCGGTCTCCAGATTCACGATTGTGCTGAAACCAGGAGAAGTCTGTTGCCTCCCAACTGGGGAATTTTCATTCGGCAGAAACTGGGGAAATTTCAATTGACAATCACATTCCTCAGGTGCAGGACCATCAACCCCGGGGAACCGCTCGGAGAGCAGGAGCATCTTCCTGATCGCCGCCCACGCCTTGGCCAACTTCTCGGCCCGCCGCGCCGCGTCGGTGCGCGGTCGCAGAGCCGCAAACCGCGACCCCACCGCGTTGGTGGTTCCCAAGGTGGGCCCAGTGAGTTTGGCGAACCGGGTAAAGCCTCACAGCGCCATACCAGTCATGATCGAGCAGCTCGGCCGCCTGTTCCTAGCTGTGCTCGCAACACCACCCCTGAAAGGCTCGCTTCAAACGCCCCCTGTCGCGTCGCTCCCGACGTTAGGGATCCGCCGCAGCCGCAGCAAGGCCGTCTCGTGAACCCTATTCCGCAACTAGTCCAAGCAATTGAAGCTTCGACGGTTGCAACACCGCTCCCCCAAGGCAGTGGACCTCACCGCAGCGGGTGCCGCCCAAACCATGGGACCATCAGCCACGAGCCAGGGCCCACACCACCAAGACCACCGTCTTCTCCCGCTCCAGACCGGTCTTCCAGTAAACCCTCTCCGCCCACAGATCGACCGCCCGCCCCTTGTCCTTCAGCCCAACCACCGTGCGGGCCTGCGTGCCGCGCTCCAGGAGCTCTGTCTGCAGGACCGCTGCCAAACCTATGGCTACCGGCGGATCTGGGCGCTGTTGCGGCGCCGGGGCTGGCAGGTGGAACGCAAGACCGTGCATCGCATCATGCGCGAGAGCTGGTGTTCGGGGTGCTGATCCGGGTCAGTGCGCGCTGGTCCCAAGCGCAGTTCAGCTACTTTGAGCGGGAGCAGATCGCTCAGCTGAGAAAGCAGATCCTGAATGAAGACTTGCCGGTTAACCGGCAGCCGACGGCGACCAGAAGGAGTACCGCTCGCGTGGCCTAACTTTTTACAGGAAATTTGGGACTTGACCTGGATCGCCTTCGGGGATCTGCGGTTCGGCAAATGCTGAGGCGACGCCTTCGGCGTCGTTCCACTGGTTGCGGGCGCCGGAGGGATACCGCCCGGCCGTTCCGGGGGAGGGGGCCGCCGCAACTCCGACGGCTCCCTCAGAGAAGAACCCCTGACTGACTAGCGGCGGCGCCAGCGCCATGCCAGACTGCCGAAACCCAGCCCCAGCAGGAGCAGCGACGCAGGCTCCGGAGTCCTCACGCATACCTGGAGACTGGTGTATTGCCACTCGCTGTTCTGGTCGGGGCGATAGCGGACAATCCCGGTGGCGAAGGTCTGCATGACCAGCACGAGGTCGCGCAGCGCGTCAATATCCGCCTGGTCGACCTCGTTGTAGGGATTGCTGTCAGTGGAGTTGGGTAGCGCATCATCGTCCACCGCCCACCAGGCGAAACCAAAAGTGCCGATGACCCCCCCGTTATAGTTCTCCCAACTGCCAGGCTGCACCCAACCGACTTCTGGTCCGTCCAAAGCCCAATTGTTCGTCGACCAGTCATAGGTCCAGTTTGTGCCGTCCCAGTCGATAACCCACTTCACCTGAAACAGGCCCTGCAGAGCCTCCTTGGTGGTGCCAGGGATCCAATAGATCCAGTGGAGACGCTTCCCAAGATCTCCCGTGCTGTACACGATCTCGTCATAAGGATCGATGCAAAAGCTGCCGGGATAGGTGCCTGTCCGCAAGTTTGTAAATGTTCCCCCGGCCACGTCAGTCTTGGTGGCGGTCCACCAGGGAGCCCACTGCGGGGAGCCGTAGACGTTGGGTGCGGAGTCAACGTACAGCGAGACTCCGTCAGCCAAGACAAACGCGGTGGGCAATAGCAAAGTCAGCAAAACCAGGCACAGCCTTGTCCCCAGTTTCATCGAGCCCTCCTTTCGGTTCTCGTGTCGCATCTGGCTCGAAAGCAACATATGTGCCAACAGTACTCGCCCAGTTATGGTGCTGAATTTATCAATCACCGGGCTGAGCAGTGGAGACATAAGTGTAAGATTCGCCGACGGCACCAGAAAACCACGGGGCCTCCGGAACGCCCGTCGGGAATCTTCGGTGCAGGAGGTGGCAGAGGTTGGAGGGTTTGAAGGTTCACGGTGTCGAAGCCAAGTCGTTTGGGGGAGGCGTCAGACGAGCGATGCTGAGGTGTGGGGGTCGGGCGATCGGTGGGTGGAGGCGACGCCTTCGGCGTCTCGGTGCCGGTTGCGGGGTCCGGTGGGGGCGGTCGCTCGTGAACCCCGCAGCCTTTCCCAAGGGGACTTCGCCGGCGCTGGCGGTCGCTGACGCCGCGCCCTGGAGGCAAGGGATTGTCAAGTCGGCCGACAGTTCCGGGAACGCTTACGAGCGGCTTCGACGGCGGGGCAACAGGCCGGTCGCCACCAGGCCGCCGCCCAGCAGGATCAGGGTGGTGGGCTCCGATACCCGCACGAGATAGTCCTGGCGCTGGGCGCCGGAAACGCCGTCCGATCCGCCCCGCAAGGTCAACACGTAGATGTTGGACGGAGCGTTGCCGGCGTTGGCCAGGGCGTTCTGGACATAGTTCCTGGCGGTGGTACCCACGCCTGACACCTTGGTGTCGTAAAACGCCGCCCAGTTGTCCAGCGGAGTGGCATAGCTGCCTTTCTGCCAGTCGTAAAATTCATCCTCCAGCCACCAGATGGCCAGCTGCAAAGCCTTCACATTCTGGTAGCCGGAAGCTCCGCTGAGGTACTGGGCATACAGCCATCGGGCGGCATCGGACAGGGGGTCGCCGCTGTTGGTGTTGCGGCCGCCGAGTTGGGCGATACCGCTGACGCCCTGAACGTAGGAGGGGTTCGAAATGAACTCGTCCATTTCGAGACAGAACGTGTAAACTTCGGCACCTGTATCCTGGTTGGTGATCTTGAACAGCCCGCCGTAGCCCAGGAATGTGCCACTGTAGGTCCATGCCCCGATCCGGTTGCTGCTCGCCAGGTAGTAGGTGACCTCGTCCCCTACATTCCAGGGGTCAGCCCAGACACGGGGGGATACGAACATTGTCACTGCCAACAGCGGGAGTGCAAAGAGCGGTTTTCTCATCCTTTTCCCTTTCAGCGTGAACCGCCTTCTCGGCGCACCGTTTTCTGGTTGAAACGAAAACTGCTGTTTCCTGAAGCAAGACACGTGCCAGACCGGGGAAACCTTCCGAAACACGGCAACCACTGGTTATCGGAGAGGGCGGGAGTGCGCGTTCGCCGGGCTCCGCGGGTCCCGGCCCCATACCGCAATTGTAAGGGTTTCCGGCGGCCGACAAAGGGACGAAAGCAGTATGCGAATGCCGGCTCCTGGGTAGGCGGCTACCCAATGCGTGGCAAGCGCAAGCCCGCCGGGCGGCTGCCCTGAGGCTGGGGCGATGCGTTCGGCGTCCTTTCCCCGGTTGCGGGCGCCGGAGGGATGTCGTCCGGCCGTTCCAGGGGATGGTTGCGATGGAACGTGTGGCACCCGTTTAAGGGTTCAAAGGGTTCACGTGTCGGCGTGGGGTCGTTGCGGGTAAGGCGTCCGGCGGTCGGTGGGGAGGACGCCGGAGGCGTCTTTGCGCCGGTTACGGGGTTGCGGGTTTGCGGGTGTGTTGGTGATCGCGAAAAAGAAAAAGGGGAGCCGGTGAGGCTCCCCTCGGGGTGGATCGGAGCGAAAGGCGGAGATCAGCCGCGACGGCGCCGGGCCAGGCCGCCAGCCAACAGGCCGAGGCCGAGCAGGGCCAGCGTTCCGGGTTCGGGGACGCGGGTGCCAACGTTGCCGTAAATCGTGACATGCGAGATCGCACCCTGGTTGGGCCAGAAACCCGTGAGGGTGATGTTGCTCGTTCCGTCCCAGTTGAAGGCGGACAGTTTGAACAGATACCATGCGGGGTCCTGATTTCCATCCTTGACCAGGAGAAAGGCGGTACCGGGGTCAATGAATGGATCGCCCGGCCCGCCTGTGTACTGGATGAGGGCATCCATCGGATCGCTTGGAGTGTTTGAGAAAGTCGTCATGTAAAAAGACGCCAAGGCACCTGTCTCAGGTTGCCCGACGTCCTGTTTGTATTGAACGGTGGCCGATCCGATGATTGACGCGATCGCGCTATCGATCTGAGCCTGCGAGGTCTGATTGCCCTCCCAGCGGGAGGTGTTGAGAGTCCCAGAGGTGGGCGTCAACGAGACCGGGTCTGCCTTCAATGACGGCTGAACCGCCAGCAGCAGGGCTGAGAGAGTCCATATCCAAGTCGTATTCTTCATGTTCAGCTTGAACCGCCTTTCGGGGCAGTAATTCTGGTTGAAACCGAATCTGTCGCTCCATTCAAGCAAGACACGTGCCAGAACCAGGGAAAACCTTCCGAAACACGGCAGCCACTGGATCTGAAAAGGGCGGGAGCGCGCGTCCGCCGGGCTCCGCGGGTCCCGGCCCCAACCGAATTTGTAAGGGTTTCCGGCGGCCGACACAGGGTGCAAGGCAGTATGCGTCTACCGGCTCGTGGGTAGGTGGCTACCCAAAGTGGCGAGCGCAAGCCAGCAGGGCGGACTGCCCCAGGGTTCACGTGTCGGCGTTGGGTCGTGGCGGGCCAGGCGTCCGGCGGTCGGTGGGAGGACGCCGGAGGCGTCGGTCCAGCGGTGAGAGCCTGGGGCAAGCCCGCAGGGCGCCGCCCCAGGACAGGCGGCCGTGTAGATACCCAGCCGACGTATCGAGGAGGATCATCACCGGCGCCGCAGCTTTACGGCCGGGTGCCGAGGGAACGGGGGGCAAAGCGGAAGCAAGCTTCCGCACTCCAAGGCTCAGCCCGCTGGCGCGGGCTTCGCGGAAACCCCGCAACACCGTTACGTCACAGGCCTGTGAACCCAGGCCTGAAGGCCTGGGCTCAGCCTGGGTCGCGCCTCCGGCGCTTCCGGTGGGCCGGCATCCAGGGGTGACGGCGCCGTGGTCGGGCTGCCATTGTGGATCCCCTTCGGGGATCTGCGGTCGCCAACCTTTACGAGCACCCGGACGTGCTGCCGCAGCCGGTGCACACGTAGCAACTGCCGTTACGCAGCATCAGGTTGCCGCAGTTCAGACAGGTCGGCGACTCGCCCTTGCGCGCCTCCGACAGCAGCCGCGCCGACGCTCCACCGGCAGCCACCGGCGGCTCCGGGAACTTCACCTGAACCCCCTGCTGCACCGACCCGTTCGGCTTCACGTTGTGGATCCCCAGCGCCTCCTGCTCCTCCGGACTCAGGTACTTCGACGCCAGGTACCGCACCACGTAGTCCGGGATCGAACTGGCAAACGGAATCTGGGGATTGTCGGTAAAGCCCGCCGGCTCGAAGCTCATCGCCGCAAACATCCGCACGTAGTCCTGCAGTGGAACCCCCCGCTGTAGACCCATGGAGATGGCGATCGCCCAAGCCATCGCCAGACCCTGCAAGGTCGACCCCTGTTTGGCAAAGTTCAGGAAGATCTCGCCCAACTGGTTGTCGTCCGGATACAAGCCCATGGTCAGGAAACCCTTGAACCCCTTGATCCGGAACTCGTGCTGGTAGGCCGGATGGTCCTTGGGCATGTTGCGGTGGACCGGGCCCGCCGCCTTCGCCCTGCCCTCCTTGTTGCTCAGGGGCTGCACCGCCTTGCAGCCGTCCCGGTAGATCGACACCGACTTCATTCCCACCCGCCAGGCCTGCAGGTACGCCTCCCGGATCTCCTCCACCGTGGCTTCATTGGGCATGTTGATGGTCTTGGAGATGGCCCCGGACAGGAACGGCTGCACCGCCCCGCACATCCGGATGTGGCCCAGATGGTGGATGGAACGCGTGCCGTTGCGCGGGCGGTCGGCACAGTCAAAGACCGGCAGGTGCTCCGGTTTCAGTTCCGGCGCACCCTCGATGGTGTCGTTGGCCTCCACGTACTTCAGAATCGACTCCACCTGTTCGGGCGAGTAGCCCAGCCGCTTCAGCGCCAGCGGGATCGTGTTGTTGACGATCTTCAACGTGCCGCCGCCCACCAGCTTCTTGAACTTAACCAGCGAGAAGTCGGGCTCGATGCCGGTGGTGTCGCAGTCCATCATGAAGGCGATGGTGCCGGTGGGCGCCAACAGCGTCACCTGGGCGTTGCGATAGCCGTGGTCGGTTCCCCGCAGGATGGCCTCGTCCCAGGTCTCCATGGCAGCGTGCAACAGATCCATGGGCACCAGCGCGGAATCGATGCGCGACAGCGCGTCACGGTGTTTGTGGATCACCCGCATCATGGGGATCCGGTTCGCCGCGAAGCCTTCGAACGGTCCCAGCGCCTCCGCCAGCTCCGCACTGGTACGGTAGGCCTCTCCCGTCATCAGGGCGGTGACCGCCGCCGCCAGCTGGCGGGAACGGTCGCTGTCGTACGGCAGTCCGCGGGCCATCAGCCACGCCCCCAGATTGGCGTAGCCCAGACCCAGGGTCCGGTACTCGTGGCTGATGCGGGCGATCTCCGGAGTGGGGTAGCTGGAGTTGTCCACGATGATCTCCTGCGCGGTGATCATCAGGCGCACCGCCCGGCGGAAGGCCTCGACCTGGAAGTTGCAGTCATCGTCCACAAACTTCATCAGGTTCAGTGAGGCCAGGTTGCAGGCGGAGTTGTCCAGAAACACGTATTCCGAGCACGGGTTGCAGGCGTTGATGGGTCCGGAATTGGGGCAGGTGTGCCAGTCGTTGATGGTGCTGGTGAACTGCAGGCCGGGATCGCCGCAGATCCAGGTGGCTTCGGCGATCCAGTCCAGAATCTCACGGGCCTTGTAGGTGTCCATGGGCTCGCCGGTGGTGACGGTATGGGTGGTCCAGTCACGGTCGTTGACCACCGCTTCCATGAATTCATCGGTGACCGCCACGCTGTTGTTGGCGTTCTGGAACTGCACGCTCTGGTAGGCCTCGCCGTCGATGGAGTCGTCGTAGCCCAGTTCGATCAGCTTCTGAGCCTTCTGCTCCTCGCGAGCCTTGCACCAGATGAACTCCTCGATGTCGGGATGATCGACGTTGAGGATCACCATCTTGGCCGCCCGCCGGGTGGCGCCTCCCGACTTGATGGCGCCGGCAAAGGCGTCGAACCCCCGCATGAAGGAAACCGGCCCGGAGGCCACGCCGCCCGCCGCCAGCGGTTCCCGGGAGGAGCGGATCCTGGAGAGGTTCACGCCCGAGCCCGATCCGCCCTTGAAGATGAGCGCCTCCGTGCGGGCCAGCGCCATGATGGACTCCATGGAGTCCTCCACCGAATTGATGAAACAGGCGGAGCACTGCGGGTGGGGCTGAATCCCGACGTTGAACTGGACAGGGGAGTTGAAGGCCGCCATCTGGTGCAAGAGCAGGTGCGTCAGCTCGTGGTTGAAGACCTCGGCGTCCTGGGCGGAGGCGAAATAGTGTCCCTTGACGCCCCACTTGGTGATGGTGTCGGCGATACGCCCGATGAGCTGGCGGACGCTGTATTCCCGCTTGGGGGTACCGAGCTGTCCCCGGAAGTACTTGCTGGCCACGATGTCGGTGGCCCGCTGCGACCAGAAACGGGGGAACTCCAGATTGTCCTGCCGGAACGACACCTTGCCGGTCTTCCAGTCCTTGATCTCCGCCGAGCGGATCTCCCACTCGACGGCGTCGAAGGGGTGGACGCCGGGTCGGGTGAAGTAGCGGTCAAACTTCAAAGCTGAGCTGGGCGCGGGCTTGGCTGCCTTCTTCATGACTCCTCCCGTCAACGTTCCCGACGGGTCGCGGTGGCGACTCCCGGGGGTGAAAAGTGCCCGCGATCATATGGCGTCGGTCTGACATTTTTCCAGCGGGCACTCGCCACATCTTGTGGGGGTCGCCTGTCTATGCCTCAACATATTGTAGCAGAAGGGCCATGACCTGGTCCCGGGTAAGCCCTTCCACAGCAACCGTTTTGCGGCGGGAGCGGGATCCGGAGACGATCCGCAGGCGCGATTTGGGGAGGTGGAGGACGTGGGCGAGGAACTCGATCAACTGGCGATTTGCGCGGTTTTCCACCGGCGGTGAGGTGAGGCGTACCCGGAGCACACCGTCGCGGAACCCGACGATCTCGGTTCGGGAAGCTCCGGGCTGCAGGTGGACGGGGAGGAGAAAGGGGGGCAAGGGTTCAAATGTTCAAAGGTTTAAGGGTTCAAAGGTTTAAAGGTCGGCGGTTGACCGGGATCCCGATATTCCTCTTCGCTGACCGGGCAAATTCTTGCAGCTCGTGCGTTATAAAGGTTGAGATGGACAAAGAGAGAAAACGTCGCAAGACGGTCTCGCATTTCACCGACCTGGAAGTGCGGCAGTTGGCGCGGCAACGGGCGAGGGAGGTGTACTCCATCACCCGAAGGGATCCCATGGCGAGGGACTTCGCCATGGCGAGGCAAGTCCGGGAGAGCGTTGTTTCCGTCAGCTCCAATATCGCGGAAGGGTTCGAACGTGGCGGGAATCGCGAGTCAGTCCAGTTCCTGTGGATCGCCAGCTGCGGCGAACTCGAGTCTCAACTGATACGATCAGCCGATCAGGACTACCTCGACCGAAGCGAACTCGAACGACTTTGCAACCTGACACGGCGAGTCTCAGCGATGATCTATCGCCTCACATCACGCTTGGAACACTCACCCGATCGGGGACGGAAGTACAGGTGACGCCTGAAGCCTACGGCCCTGCGGCCTTGCCATGAAGGTACGAGCATCGGAGTTGGCCGGGATTGGAGCCTCGCTTCTGAGCTGGTTTGACCGGCACGCCCGCGAACTGCCCTGGCGGGGGGAACGAGACCCGTACAGGATCTGGCTGTCGGAAGTCATGCTGCAGCAGACCCGGGTCTCGGTCGTCATTCCCTACTACCGGAAGTTCGTCGCCAAGTACCCGCGCCTTGAAGATCTGGCCGCGGCCGATGAAACAGAGGTGCTGGAACACTGGGCGGGCCTGGGTTACTATCGGCGCGCGACGAGCCTTCTCAAGGCGGCGAGGAAGATCCAGGCGGAGTTCGGAGGGGACTTCCCCCGTTCCAGCAGGCTGCTGTTGGAACTGCCCGGTATGGGTCGCTATTCCGCCGCCGCGGTGGCGTCGATCGCCTTCGGAGAAGTCTGTCCTGTGCTGGACGGCAACGTGCGACGGGTGCTGACCCGCTACCTCGGTGTGCAACACCCGGGAGCCGACCGGGAGCTCTGGGAGGTACTCTCAGAGCTGGTGAGGAGTCCGGAGATCGCACGGCGGGTCGGCGACTTCAACCAGGCCCTGATGGAGCTCGGTGCAGTGGTATGTCTACCTCGCTCCCCACGTTGCCGGGACTGTCCGGTAGCCGACGGCTGCGTTGCTCGAGCTGCTGGGATCCAGGATCAGTTACCCCGCAAGTCGCGTCGTTCTCGAACCGTTGTGGAGAAGTTCACAGTGTTAGTCATCCAGGACCAGGGGAGAACCCTGATGCGTCGGAGGCACGAGGGTAGGTATCTCCGTGGATTCTGGGAGCCGCCGATGCTGGCGGGTTTCGTTGAGGCCGCGCAAGTCCCGGCCCTTTCGCCGGGCAACCTCGGACTGGAAGTGGAGGTCCTGCGGGAGTTGATCCCCGTTCGCCACCGGATCACGTTCCGTGATCTGCGGTATCGGCCGTTTGCCTGCCGGTTGGTGGGCTCGCCTGGTGCGGAAGATTATCAGTGGGTGTCTCCGGGCCAGGGTCAACCCGTCGCCGCGGCAACCCGCAAGATTCTGGAGACGATGGCGCGGGCCACCGGCCGGGGTTCTTGAGGAACACCTCGACGCGCCAAACCTTTGAACCCTCCCTATCCCCTCAACAGCATACGGGCGATCGTCTGGAGCTGCATGTTGGATGTGCCCTCGTAGATCTTCCCGATTTTCGCGTCCCGGTAGAGCTTTTCGATGGGGTAGTCCCGGGTGTAGCCGTAGCCCCCGAAGATCTCCAGCGCCTGGGACGCGATCCGTTCCGCCGCACAGGAACTGAAGTACTTCGCCTGTGCCGCCGCCGCCACGAAATCCTCCCCCGCCTCTTTCTTCCGGGCCGCGTTGTAAACCAGCAGCCGCGCCGCCTCCAGCTCGGTGGACATTTCCGCCAACGCGAACTGGACCGCCTGGAAGTCCGCAATCGGCCGCCCGAAGGCCGTTCGTTCGCGGGCATAGGAGAGCGCCAGCTCCAACGCCCCGGAAGCCAGGCCCACCATTTGGGCGCCGATGCCGATCCGCCCTTCGTTGAGCGTCTCCATGGCGATCCGGTAACCCTTGCCCACTTCACCCAGGACGTTTCCCGCCGGTACCCGGCAGCCGTCCAGCACCACCTCGCAGGTGGACGACGCCCGGATCCCCAGCTTGTCTTCCTTCTTGCCCAGCCGGAAGCCCGGGAACGACTTCTCGACGAGAAAAGCGGTGATGCCCCGGTAGCCGGCCGCAGGGTCCGCGTTGGCGAACAGCAGGAACAGGTCGGCCTCGGCGCCGTTGGTGATCCAGAGCTTCTGGCCGTCCAGGCGCCAGCCGTCGCCTTCCCGTACGGCTCGGGTGCGCAGGGCGAAAGCGTCGCTGCCGGCGCCGGCTTCGGACAGCGCATAAGCGCCTACCCATTCCCGTGCCAGCCGGGGCAGATACGTTTCCTGCTGGGTTTCGGTGCCCCAGCGCAACAGGGCGTTGTTGACCAGGGTGTTCTGGACGTCGCAGATGACCCCGGCGGAGGGGTCGACGCGGCTCAGCTCCTCCACGGCCAGGATGGACATGAAGAAGCCGGCCTGTGAGCCGCCCCACCGCTCGGGGATCTCGATCCCCATCAACCCCAGTTCGAAGTATTGCCGCAACAGCTCCGGCCGGAAGTGAGCGTCGCGGTCCATTTCGGCCGCCCAGGGACGGATTTCGGTCTCGGCAAAGTCCCGTACGGTCTGCCGGAACAGCCGTTCTTCCTCACTCAGCAAGGTCAGGGGAGGGTGCATGCCGATCCTCCTTCCAGGGCCGGGCAGGGCGGCCCGCAAGTTTTTGAAGTGCCTCGGGAAACTATCATAAGATCGGCCCCTGAGACAGCGACGGTCCGCGGGTCCAGGACCATCCTGGCCGCCGGTCCGTCCACGGGGTGGAACGTGAGAACTTATAAGAGTCGGGGCGAGCTTCCACACATCGTCAAGGCGGTCACCGAGACTTACCAGGACCGCGAACACCAGATCCACCACCTCGGCGAGACTCCGCTTCCCAGCGAGCGCCGCGTGATCGGCGCCCTGTGTAAACTTCGGGCGGTACTTTTCCCCGGTTTCTTCGGCAAGGAGTATGTGGGGCGGGGCAGTGTCGGCTACTACGTGGGCGAGCTGATCTACGAGATCCACGAGGAGCTCAGCGACGAGATCTTCAAAGCCTGGCAAAGTTGCGGTGAGGAGAAAGTGAAGCCGGAGGTCTGCCACGAGAAGGCCCAGCAGACCTGTATCGAGTTTCTGAAGACCCTGCCGGAAACCCGGCGGTTGCTGGCGCTGGACGCCAAGGCCGCCTACGACGGCGATCCGGCGGCCAAGAGCATCAACGAGATCGTGTTCAGCTATCCGGGCATGATGGCGATCACGGTGCACCGTCTGGCGCACGAGCTGTATCGGCTGCAGGTGCCCCTGATTCCGCGGATCATGTCGGAGTACGCCCATCGGGAGACCGGCATCGACATCCACCCGGGTGCCCGGATCGGCGAAAGCTTCTTCATCGACCACGGTACGGGCGTGGTGATCGGGGAGACCGCCGAGATCGGCAACAACGTCAAGCTGTACCAGGGGGTGACGCTGGGGGCGCTGAGCTTCAAGGAGGGGGCGGATGCGATGCGGAACCGCAAGCGCCATCCCACCATCGAGGACAACGTGGTGATTTACGCCGGCGCCACCATCCTGGGGGGCGATACCGTGATCGGCCGGGATTCGATCATCGGCGGCAACGTGTGGGTGATCAAGAGCGTCCCGCCGCGGTCGAAGGTGATGCTGGAGCTGCCGAAGCTGAAGATCCAGGTGAACGGGTGAGCGTTGCGCTTCGGGGATCTCCGGTTCGGGGGCGGAGGTTTGAAGGGTTCAAGAGGTTTAAAGGTTTAAGGGTTCAAGGGTTTAAAGGTGTTGGCGGCGGGTGGACGGTTTGGCGCCGGGTCGTTTTGTGGCAGCCCTTCAGGCTGCTGTCCGGTGGTGGTTGGGGCGCGTTCCCGGGGTCTCGCCTGGCGGCTCGGACTCGGGACAGGTGCAAGGGCGGTGATCCGAAGGTCCGGAGAGTCCCGGAGGGACGACCGAGCCGTGGAGTCGCTCAGCTCGGCCGCCCCTCCGGGGCTTGAACCCGATCGTTACAGGCCCCGTCACCCAGGCCTGAAGGCCTGGGCTAGCCTGGGTCGCGCCTCCGGCGCTTCCGGTGTGCCGGCGTCCGGGGGTGACGGAGGCGTCTCTTCGTCGGTTGCGGACGGCGGAGGGATGCCACCGGCCCGTCCTGGGACGGTTGCGATGGAACCCCTGGCACCCCTTCAGGGTGCCGTTTTTCATAACTCACACGCGGCGTTCCGAAGGTCTCCGCTGCGCTGCGACCTCCGGCTACTGTCTGGCATTCCTCCGGGATGCCCAGCCTGAGTCGCGCCTCCGGCGCTTCCGGTGGGCCGGCATCCGGAGGTGGCGGCGGTGCCGTTGGTGGGTTGCCGTTGTCGATCCGCTGCGGGGATCTCCGGTTCGCAAAGGGGCGGAGGTTCAAGGGTTCAAAGCTGAGCCCGCCTGAACCACGCCACCGTTTCCATCAGCCCCTCGCGGAGATCCACCTCGGGTCGCCAGCCCAGTTCCGCGGCAGCCGCCGACGCATCCAGGAAGATCCGGTACACCTCGCCTGCCTTGGCGGGGCCGTAGTGGGGACTCCCCTGGAAACCGGTGATCTCAGCCAGGTGCCGGAAGACCTCGTTGACCGATGTCCCCCGCCCGCTGCCCAGGTTGCAGATGCGATCGTCGCCGGCTTCCAGGGCCAGCACGTTCGCCCGCGCCACATCCGAGACGTGGACGAAGTCGCGTTGCTGTTCCCCGGAGCCGTTGATGGTGGGCACCTCTCCCCGCAGCAGCTTGCCGGTGAAAATCGCCACCACGCCGGCTTCTCCCAGCGGGTCCTGCCGGGGACCGTACACGTTGGGATAGCGCAGGGCGGTGTACAGAATTCCGAAATTGGCGCGGTACAGGTGGAGATAGTGCTCCACATGATGTTTGCTCGCCCCGTACGGATCCAGCGGATTGACCGGGTGGGTTTCCGGCACCGGCAGTTGTCTTGGCTCCCCATAGACCGCACCGCCGGTGGAGGCGTAGATGATCTTGCGGACCCCGTGCCGCCGGCAGCACTCCAGCAGGTTTACCGAACCCACCACGTTGACTTCGGCATAGAGGCACGGCAGCTGGAAGGATTCACGAACGTTCGCCTTGGCCGCCTGATGACTGACCACTTCCGGCCGCTCGCGCCGGAAGACGTCGTCCAGCGCGGGATCCCGGATGTCCATCCGGTAAAAGCCCACCTCAGGCGGGAGGTTCTCCAGCCTGCCGGTGGAGAGGTCGTCCACCACCACGACCTGGTGTCCCACCTGCCGGTAGTGCTCGACGACATGGGACCCGATAAAACCCGCTCCTCCGGTGACCAGGATCTTCATGGCAGACAGCTCGGCGACAGCTTCAGCCCGATCTACGCCCACTCCCGCGTCGGCTGGGAACGCAGGCGGTTGGCTTCGTCGTCGTCGATAAAGGACTCGGTCTTGGGATCCAGCTTCAGCTTGCGCTGCAGCAGCCAGGACAGGGCCGCGGCATGACAGGCGATGTGGGAGCGCCGCATGATGGTTTCGTTGGCGGCGGTCCGGCCGCGGGAGCGCATGCAGTCGAAGAAATTGCGGGCGTGGGCGGTCACGTCCAGCCCGTCCGCCTTCTCGGCCAGCTCCGGGATCTCCTTCTTCAACGACGCGGGATGCACCTCGATCTCCCCGCTGTCGCCGGTTTCCACCCAGCCTTCGTCCCCCACAAACCGTACCGGGCAGGTGCCCAGGTGCTGGATCCAGCCCGGCCGCTCGGCAAACGGGGTTTCCAGGAAGTCCATGACCAGCTTGACCCCGTTGGCGTAGCGGGCCGTGATCCGGTCGACCCCGGGCTCGTACTCCAGGGGCATGGTGTCGTCGGACTGGTTGGCCCACTGGCACAGATCCACGGTGTGAGCACCCCAGTCCAGCAGCCGGCAGCCCGAGTCCAGGTCGTAATGTCCCCGCCAGCGACCCTCCACGTACTGCCGGTTGAACGGACGCCAGGGAACGGGTCCCAGCCAAAGGTTCCAGTCCACCACGTCGGGCGGAGGCGTGGGTTCACCGGGCAGCCACTGGGTCTGAATCACCGGTGTGTACACGGAGGCATAAAGGGTGTGGATGCGGCCCAGCTTTCCGCTGTGCACCAGCTCTACGGCCCGATGGAAGTTGGGGATGCTGCGGCGTTGGGTTCCCGCCTGGAAGATCCTGCCGGTACGCTGGAAAGTGTCCGCCAGCCGTTGGCACCACTCGATGGTCAGGCCGCACGGCTTCTCGCTGTAGACGTCCTTGCCGGCTTCCGCCGCCAGGATCGAGGCCGGTGCGTGCCAGCGGTCTCCGGTGGCGATCAGGACGGCGTCGATGTCGGGGCGGGCCAGCAGCTCCCGGAAGTCGCGGACGGTGACACAGTCGCGATTGCCGTATGCCTCATCCACCATGGTCTTTCCGGAGTCGCGTCGGCTCGCCTGGACGTCGGCCAGCGCCACACAGCGCACATCGGGGAGGGCCAGCATCGCCCTCAGGACGTACCGGCAACGGGGGCCGAAGCCGATTACGCTTAGGGTGATGCGGTCGCTGGGGGCGACGGCACCCCCTCGCCCCAGGGCGTGGGCGGGGACCACCCAGGGAAATGAAACTGCGGTGCCGGCCGCCAGCGACCGGCGAAGGAATCCACGTCGGGTTTGGGGCTGGTGTTGGGTCATCGGGGTCTCCTGCGGTGCAGCGTTGATGGTATCCGGGTCGCCCGCAAGAGGGAAGGCTTTGGGGGTTTGCGGGCGCCGGAGGAGCCCGGTCGTCCAGGCGATGGTTGCGATTGAACCTGTGGCACCCCTTCAGGGTGCCGATTTTCGTTCCCACGCGCGGCGTTCCTGGTCGGCATCTCTCCGGGATGCCCTTACCCCAGCCTGGGTCCCCTGTGGGGATCTTGGGTTCGGAGGTGGTGGTTCGAAGGTTCCACGGTGTCGGCGCCCGGTGGGACGGCCGAGCCGTGGAGTCGGTCAGCTCGGCCGCCCCTCCGGGGCTTGAACCCGATCGTTGGAGGCGCGTCACCCAGGCCTGAAGGCCTGGGCTCAGTCTGGGTCGCGCCTCCGGCGCTTCGGTTGTGCCGGCATCCGGGGGTGACGGCGGCGCCGTTGTCGGGTTGCCGTTGTCGATCCCTGTCTGGGATCTTGGATTCGTGAACGCCGCCCTTACAGGGCTCACGCGGATTGCCTGTTGGGCGGTTTTCTGGGGCGGCGCCCTGTGGGCTTGCCCCAGGCTCTGATGCTGGGGCGGCGCCGGAGGCGTCGGTCCGTAGGTTGCGGGCGGCGGAGGTATGCCAACCGGCCGTCCGGGGATGGTTGCGATGGAACCTCTGGCACCCCTTCAGGTTGCCGGTTTTCATTTCTCACACGCGGCGTTCCGGAGGTCTCCGCTGCGCTGCGACCTCCGGCTACTTTCTGGCATCCCTCCGGGATGCCCTGGCCCAGCCTGGGCTCCCTGCGGGGATCTCCGGTTCGCTGAGGCCGCCCTTACAGGGCTCCGGCGGGGTCTGTTGTCAGGGAAGCCGCCAGCCAGTCCACCAGAGGCCCCAGGTGGTTTGCCAGACTGGCGATGTTCCGGTCGAAGTTCCGGAAAAAGGAAAGCATGCCGGAATCGGCGGTATCTGATACCACTTTGGCTGAAAGGCAACGCACTCCGAAAGATCGGCTGACCATCAGGGCGGCCGCGCTCTCCATGTCGCAGATACGGGCGCCGGTTTCCTGGAACAGCTGCAGCCGCTGCTTCTGCTTCACCACCGGCCGGCGTACGGTCAGCCCCAGTCCGTCCACCGCCCAGCCGGCGGCCCGCAGGGCCGCCACCAGTTCCTGATCGGATTCGAAGCGGGTTCCGCTCTCCAGTGCCCAGGCAGCGGGAAACACGAAATCTCCCACCTGGAGAGTGGGGTCGAGCTGGCCTGCCATGCCCGTGAAAACCAGCAGTCGCGGCCGGCGCGCCTGGTAAAGATCCGCCAGCGAACGCGCTGTCCGGTCGGTGCCCAGTCCTGTGGTAATCATCTCGAGGTTGCGGTTGAGTCCCTTCCGCAGCGCCTCGGTTTCCTGGCGCAGGGCGCAGGCCACAATCAGGTCCGGGACCGAATCCCTTGACGGCTCCTTTAACTTGCTCACAGCACGCACGATACCGGCTTTGACAAGGCGCCGTCCAGCGGCGTACACTCCGTTTCCACATGGCAACCCGTGCGACGGAGGTGACCCTTCAGCTCCGGCCGAAGTCCCGCGTGGATCTGATCGACGTCAGCCGCCGGTTGGTCGAGGAGTTCGGCGACCGCATCGCACGACATCGCAAGGCTCTCTACTTCTCCTATCACACCACCGCGGGGTACCTGGAAGAACGCCTTTGCCGGCGCCTGGAGCACGACACCCGGAATGTCCAGGCCTTTCTGCAGTCGTTCCGGCACATCTTTCCGCCGGATGCCAACTACTGCCACGACCAGCTGGAGCTCCGGGAGGAGCTGAGCGATTCCCAGCGGGTTCACGAGCCGCGCAACGCCGACGCCCACCTCACGTTCATCGGTTGCGGTCTGACCAACTGTGTCACCTACTCCAACCAGCCGGCGGTTCCCGTTTACTTTATCGATCTGGACGGGGTACACGGGAACACGGTCAGGAGCCGCCGCACCACCATCGTCGGCTTCGACTCCGAACGGCTGGTAGACGAAATCCGCCTGTCCGTCCCGGTTTCCGGGCACCCCATCGACTCCGTCAACCTGAAATCGCCCCAGCTCGGCCTCTTCGAGGAACTTGAGGATCGGGCGCGCCGGCTGGGGGTGGAGCGGGGCCGCGTCCTCATTTCGCTGGACCGCAGCGAGCAGCATGCCGGATTGACCGTCAATGAGTTTGAAACGCTGTTGATGAAGCACGACCTGGCGGAGGTGCTCCGCAATCCCCTGCGTTTCATGGCCGAGCGGGGACGCCACATGCTGGCCGATCCCCGGGCGATTCCTCTCAAAGCCAAGGGCTATGCCAAGTACGACCTGGTTCAGCTGATCAACGAGTTTCTGGATGTGATGGGTCTCAGCGAGTCCATGCTGGAGAGGCTGATCCACCGGTTCATGGCTTACCCGGCTGCCCGTTTCCTGCGCATGAAGCGGTCCTTGAACCTGTTGGTCACGAGCCCCGACGACAGTGGCGGCACCATCGCCCAGGGGACCTACCAGAGCCCGATTCTGGTGCAGTGGGCGAAATCGCCGGATCACACGCGCCACCTGAGGGCGGCGATATACACGTTCGACTAGAGACCGGCGGTTGCGAACCTTGCCACCCACCGTCCAACCGGGCGGCCGTTATCCCTCCAGCCCCACTACCCATTACCATAGAGGCATGGCCCGACGCCGACTGGATGAGCTGGTGGTGAGCCGGGGTCTGGCCACCGACCTGAAGCAGGCGGCGGCGCTGCTGTTGGAGGGAGCGATTTGGGTCGATGGACGCCCCGGCGGCAAGCCCGGCATGCTGGTTCGGGAGGACCGGGTCCGGCTGAGCGCAAGGCCGGACCGGAAGTATGTCTCCCGGGGCGGCAGGAAACTGGAGGCCGCCCTGGACGCCTTCGGCGTCGACGTGCGGGGACAGGTGTGCGCCGATCTCGGGTGCTCCACAGGAGGTTTTACCGACTGCCTGCTGCAGCGTGGCGCCCTGCGGGTCTATGCCTTCGATGTGGGACAGGGGGTGCTGGACTGGACCTTGCGCCGGGATCCGCGGGTCGTTCTCCGGGAGGACTTCAATGTCCGCTACCTGTCCCCGTCGGATATCCCCGAACCGGTGGCGCTCCTGGTGGCCGATCTTTCTTTCATTTCGCTGCGCCGGATCTTCCCGGTGCTGGTCCGGTTCACGCCGGCCCAGCACATCCTGCTGGTGAAACCCCAGTTCGAGGCGGAGCGCACGGAGGTGGCGGCGGGAGGACTGGTGAGCGATCCGGCGTTGCGGGCGGCAATTTTGGAAAGGATCAAAGAGTCCGCGGTCGAGCACGGCCTGCGGATTCTGGGCGGCATGGATTCTCCGGTGCCGGGGCAGAAGGGCAACCTCGAGTATCTGTTATGGACGGCAAGCTGAGCACCATGCGCCGCTACTCGTCGTATGGAGAGTGGCTCCGGAAGCGCTTCGGCCTCCGTGTCCACAAGGTCAGCGTCGACGGCGGTTTCACCTGTCCCAATCGGGACGGGGCGGTGGCCTGGGGTGGATGCACGTACTGCAACAACGACAGCTTCCGGGGGCATGGGACGGGTCCCGCGGTACCGGTGGAAACCCAATTGCGGGAGGGAATCGGATACCTGGTCCAGCGGTTCCGGGCGGAGCGGTTTCTGGTGTATTGGCAGAATTACACCAATACCTATGCAGCGGTGGACGTTCTGGAACGGAAGTTCCGTACCGCCCTGGAGGTGGACTCCCGGATTGTGGGCATGACGGTGGGCACCCGGCCGGACTGCGTTGAGGACGGGAAGCTGGAGATGCTCAAGGAGGTGGCGGCCGGACGCTACCTCTGCGTGGAACTGGGCATGGAGTCTACTTCCGACGACACGCTGCGGCGGATCAACCGGGGGCACGATTTCGCGTGTTTTCTGGACGCGGCGCGCCGGGTGCGACGGGCCGGGATCGATCTCTGTGTCCACGTCATTATTGGATTTCCGTGGGAAGATCGTTCACAGTGGCTGGGATATCCGGCGCTGCTGAAGGAGCTGGACGTGGGCTTCGTCAAGTTCCACCACCTGCACGTGGTACGGGGGACGCGTTTGGCGCTGGAATACGAGCGTGCGCCGTTCCCGGTGTTTGGGGAGCGGGAGTGGGTGGAGCTGGTGTGCGACCTGCTGGAACGGCTGGATCCAGGGATCGTGGTGCAGCGGCTGTTCGGGTGGGCGCCGGCGGCGGAACTGATCGCCCCGCGCTGGGGCTGGAGCCGGGCCCGGATGCTGGCCGAGATCGAACGGGAGCTGGCACGGCGGGACACCCGGCAGGGGGATCGTCCGGAGGTATAGAACCCTTGACCCCACCGCCCCCATGGCGGCAGCCGTGGCCGCTGGTTACAATGACCCTCCCCATGCCTGAACAACCCACCGGCGGCGGCCTTCCGGAGAATGCGTTCCGCCCCCTGGCTCCCGGCGAAACCTATCGGCCCATCATCCCGGCGGACGTCTCCCCGCCGGAGGTGACGTTACGGGCGGTGGTGCTGGGCCTCGGGCTTACCATCCTGTTTTCGGCTGCAGCCGCGTTCATCGCTTTGAAGCTGGGGCAGGGGGTGGAGACTGCGATTCCCATCGCGATTCTGGCGGTGGGCTTTTCGGCGGTGGCTGCCCGGGCTTCGACGCTGCTGGAAAACCTGGTCATTGTGGCGCTGGGCGCCACAGCGGGAATCGTGGTGGGTGGCTCGGTGTTTGTGATGCCCGCCGTGTTTGTCCTCGGCCTGGAGGGACAGTCGAGCTACTTCCAACTTTTCCTCATGCCGTTCTTGGGCTGCGTCCTGGGGGTAGCCCTGATGGTCCCGTTCCGGCGTTACTTCGTCGCCGAGATGCACGGGAAACTGCCGTTTCCGGAGGCGACCGCCACCACCGAGATCCTGGTCAGCGGCGAAAGAGGGGGCAGGGCGGCGGGGGTGTTGCTGGTGTCGATGGGGGTGGGACTCCTCCTGGACTACCTGTCGCTGGCCATGAAGGCCTGGCGGGACGTCTTTACCACCACTTTGATCCCCGCCCTGTCCCGGTTCACGGACGAACTCAAGGCCGTCTTCACGCTGAACACCTCGGCGGCGGTGCTGGGTCTCGGCTACATTATCGGGCTGCGTTACGCGGCCATCATCTGCGCCGGGTCGTTCCTGTCCTATTGGGTGCTGGTGCCGCTGGTGGCCCGACTGGGTTCCGGCACGGCGACCGGGCTTTTCGCCGGACTGCCGCCCCCGGGGGAGCTGACGGCGGAGGAGATTTTCTTTCAGTACGTTCGGCTGATCGGGTTGGGGGCGATCTTCGCGGCGGGGGCGGTCTCGGTGTTGAAGATGAGTCCCGTGATGGTTCAGGCGGTCCGTCAGGTTTTCGGGGAACTGCGGCGCTTGGGTTCGCGGTCGGTGGGGACTGTCCCTAACCGGACCGAATCCGACATTCCCATGCTCCAGGTGGCGGGGATTCTGCTCGCCGTAAGCGTCGCCCTGACGGTCTATTTCCGCTGGGTGGTGCTGGCGGGCCAGCCGGGCGCGTGGTTCAGGACCCTGGTGGCGCTGGTCCTGACACTGTCGATTTCGGGTCTGTTCGCAGCGGTGTCCGCCTGGGCGGTGGCCCTGATCTCGATCACTCCGGTGTCCGGCATGACTTTGACCACGCTCATCATCTCGGCGGTGGTGCTGGGACGTGGGACCGGCCTCTCCGGCGACAGCGGGATGCTGGCCATCCTGCTGATCGGCGGGGTGGTGTGTTCCGCATTGTCCATGACCGCATCCATGGCCACCCTGCTGAAGGTCGGCTACTGGCTGGGTGGAACACCTCGACGCATCCAGTGGTGCCTGATCGGCGCCGCCGGCTTGGCTGCCGTTACGGTGACCGGGGTCATGCTGTTGTTCGCTCACACCCAGGGTTTCGTGGTGTCCGCGGAGCACCCGCAGCCGATGCCGGCGCCGCAGGCCAACGCCATGGCGGCGGTGGTACGCTCGATGATGAGTCATACCGAAGCGCCGTGGTTTCTGTACGGCGTAGGGGCGGTGATCGCGGTGATTGTTGAGATGACCGGGGTGTCGGGTTTGGCCTTCGCGCTGGGTATGTATCTCCCCATGGAGCTCAATTCACCCCTGCTGGCGGGGGCGGCGGTGGCTGAGATGGTCCGTCGGTCGGCGCGGGGTGACGCGGCGGCGGAGAAGTCCCGCAATGAGCGCGGCACCCTGGTGGCGTCGGGGCTGATCGCCGGCGGTGCATTGGCCGGTGTGCTGCAGGCGATCACGGACGTGGGGCAGGAGTGGAGCGGGCTGAGGCTGCACAGCTTCGGCAACGAAGCCGGGGCTGGAAACTGGCTGGGTCTGGCGGTGTTTGTCGGCCTGGCTTTGGCCGTCTACCTCGACGCCGTCCGGCGGCGTCCTCGGACCTGACGGCACCGGTGGTCCGGGATACGGCCGGGGAGGATGTGACATGTCAGCAGTGATTGAACAACGGGACCTGGAAACCTGGGCGGGAATCTTGTTGGACCACTCCCTGGGGGGTATCACTCCCGACGACGTGGTGATGATCAAGGGTGAACATGTGGCTTGGCCCTTGCTCTCGGTCTTGCAGGACCGGGTGTTTGCGGCGGGTGCCATCGCCGACCTCTGTCTGGTGCCACCGGACAACGACCGTGGACGGGTCTGGGGAGCATCCATCGCCCGTCATGGGACGGTGGCCCAGATCGAACGTACGCCCGACTGGCATCGGGCCCGCTACGAGGCGATGACCAAGTACGTCGAGGTGATGGGCGCCGAGTCCCCGGAACTGTTCGCAGACCTGCCGGAGGAGACCGGCCGTGCCCTGATCCGGGCCGACGAACCGTTCAAGACGATCCGGCTGCTCAAGCCGTGGGTGATTACGCTCTATCCCACCGCAGGCTTCGCCCGCATGGAGGAAATGTCCCTGGAAGAGTATGCCCGGGCTGTCGTTCAGGCTTCGATTTACGATCCCCGCCGGCTGGAGGAGGCGGAGGAGCCGCTTTACCAGCTCATGTCCCGCAGCCGGGAGGTGCGGCTGGTTACGGAAGATCCCACCGGGCGCAAGCTTGAGCTTCGGGCAGGGATTGAAGGGCGGCGGGTCATCAAGTGCACGGGGCGGCGGAACATTCCCGACGGTGAGGTGTTTACCAGTCCCGATGCGCGGACAACCGAAGGCGAGGTGTTCCTGGACCTGCCCGTTTACCAGGGTGGATCCACGATTGAGGGGATCTATCTGCGGTTCGAAGGGGGTGTCGTCCGGGAGTACCGAGCCCAGCGGGGCCATGCGGCATTGGCGGCCATCATCGAGACCGATGCCGGCTCCCGCCGGGTGGGGGAGATCGCCCTTGGCACCAACGCAGGAATGACCCGGGTCCTGCGGCATCCGCTGTTTGTGGAAAAGGTGGGGGGTACGGTGCATTTGGCGGTGGGCGGGAGCTATCCGGAGTGCTACGTGGAGGATCCTGGCTCGCCGGAAGGACGTTCGGAGAGCGACCGTTTGGCGGCGGCCGGGATCCTGAACCGGTCGGCCCAGCACGTCGACCTGGTGGCGGATTTCCGTCCGGGCGGCGCGGGCCGTGAGGTTTGGCTGGACGGCACCCGGCTGCGGGTGCGGGACGGGCAGTGGTTTGGGGACTGAGGCCGCCCTTCCAGGGTCTCGCGGCGGGCGGCGGAGGGATGCCGCCAGGGGTGCCGTTTTTCACGTCTCACCCGCGGCGTTCTGTCTGGCATCCCTCCGGGATGCCCAGCCTGGGCCGTGGAGTCGGTGAGCTCGGCCGCCCCTCCGGGGCTTGAACCCGATCGTTAGAGGCGCGTCACCCAGGCCTGAAGGCCTGGGCTCAGTCTGGGTCGCGCCTCCGGCGCTTCCGGTGGGCCGACAAGTGACGACAGCGCCGTTGGCGGGCTGCCATCGTCGATCCCCTTCGGGGATCTCCAGTTCGGTCAGGCCGCCCTTACAGGGCTCCCGCGGGTTGCCTGTTGTGCGGTTTCGTGGGGCGGCGCCCTGCGGGCTTACCCCAGGCTCTGATGTTGGGGCGACGCCTTCGGCGTCTTTTCACCGGTTCCCGCAACGGATGCGCGGATTTGGGCTTGGCGTTTTTCCGCTGCGGTGCGGCCATGGGCACCGGCCCATGGCCGCGTGATCCTTAGCGGCGGCGGCTCAGCCCAACGCCCAGGAGACCGAGCCCCAGAAGCGAAAGAGTGGCGGGCTCGGGGGTTACGTTGACTCGGATTGCAGTTCGGCCCAATTCGCTAGGGTTCTGGGCATTCTCATAGAGGACGAGAGCAAACGTGTACTCGCCGGGAACCGTCGGGTTGAAGCTGCCTGACGGGGGAAACACGTAAGGCGGAGTCGAAGTAGCGAGCCACCCGAACGCGAGGTTTTCGGAGCCCTGGAGAGGAAAGGATATCCCGCTGAACGGAATCACAACTCTCCCGTGACTGGATTGGTCGGTGCTCGCGGCGGGGTCGAAATCATAGAAAAGGACCACCCAGAAATCGTCGGGAGCGCCGGAAGTCGATGAGACGTTGATGTAGTAATCGAAATTCCATGTAGCCCCATTTGGCGTACCCGACGGCGACCACCCCGGCTCGGCGAAGAAAGTTCCCGCACCGTCGTTCGGCAAAGCACCGGTATAACGTCCGTGGGCGGCCAAGCCGAGAGTAAACGTAAAACCGCCTTGCTGCACAGTGGTCACTGCGACGGCGTCGTTGGGAATCCCCGCACCGCCAAACGTGGCCCCGGGAAGGGCGCCGAAACTGTCGTAGGCAGGAGTGATGGGATCCGCGATGGCGAAGCTGCAGAGCCCCGGCAGCAGGATCGAGAAAAGAGCGAGTTTTCGCATGGCTGTCCTTCTTCTCCTTTCTCCAGAGTGATCAGGTCTCAGAGATTGAAACGCAATCGCCGTACCAGAGAATGGGATCATTTAGGTGCGCGTTAAGTGATTCAGCTTCCGAATGTTGTACGGAGTGTTCAAAGAGCGCGGCCGAGGCCTGGACCTTAGAGTGTAAAGTATCCCGACGGATGTTGAGGGTTGGGCGGTTGCGCGCGGCGGAGGGATGCCGCCAGGGGTGCCGTTTTTCACGTCTCACGCGCGGCGTTCTGTCTGGCATCCCTCCGGGATGCCCAGCCTGGGCCGTGGAGTCGGTGAGCTCGGCCGCCCCTCCGGGGCTTGAACCCGATCGTTAGAGGCGCGTCACCCAGGCCTGAAGGCCTGGGCTCAGTCTGGGTTGCGCCTCCGGCGCTTCCGGTGGGGGGTGACGGCGGTGCCGTTGGTGGGTTACCGCGCTGAATGTTGGGGCGACGCCTTCGGCGTCTGTTCGCCGGCTGCGGCGTGGACGCATTCCCGGGGTCCCTTTCGTGGGTTCGGTGGCGGAGGTGCGAGGGTGCGAAGGTTCCACGTTGTCGGCGCCGTGAGGGAGGGCCGAGCCGTGGAGTCGGTGAGCTCGGCCGCCCCGCCGGGGCTTGAACCCGATCGTTAGAGGCACGTCACCCAGGCCTGAAGGCCTGGGCTCAGTATGGGTCGCGCCTCCGGCGCTTCCGGTGGGCCGACAAGTGACGACAACGCCGTTGGCGGGCTGCCATTGTCGATCCCCTTCGGGGATGTCCGGTTTACGGAGGGTTCCGGTCACCCCGCCGCTTCAGATGAAAAGGTCTTCTTCCGGGTCCGCGCGGTGCGCGTGGTTGGAACGGCGGGAGAACAGGTAGTCGATCCCGGTGCGCAAGCCTTTGATCACAGACGAGATCTCCACCACCGGACGGAGGATGTCCTGCTGGATGACCGCGGTCGTCTCCTCAAACTTGGCGACGGTATCCGAGACCACCTCGTCCAGCTTCGCCGCCTGCCGGTTGCCGACCTCGACCAGCAGTTGTCCCAGGCGATCCAGGTCGGCGGCACGCTTTTCCAGCATGGTTCCCGCCTCGCCGGCGCGGTTGGCCAGGTTCTCCAGCACACGCTGGAGATGCTCCAGCCCCTCAGCGGTTTTCTGAAGCTGGGCCATGATTTCCCGGGCGTCCTTTTCCAGCACGTCTGAAGCCCGGGAAACCCGCTGGGCCAAGTCACCGGCCGTGCGCATGGTCCTCCAGGCGGTCACCGACTGAAGCACGAGAGCTGCAGCCGTGACGGCCACAAACACGATCAGTAACGTCTCGGTGGGCACCGGCTCCCCCCTTTCGGGACGGCTAGAGGATCTCGCCGGAACCTTCCAGCTTGGACTTCTCTTCCTGGTACGCCCGCTTGCCGGCCTCGATGGCGGACGCCACCTGCTCTTTCTGGCGGACGACCGCTTCCTTGCCTTTCTCGAAGGTCTCGGTGATGCGCTCGCCCAGACCATGGGCCGTCTCAGAGATATACTCCCGGCCGGCTTGTACCCGCCGGCTCAACCCTTCGGTACCGGCGCGGTATTTCTCCCCCAACAACTGACGTGTCTCCTGACCGGACTTGGGGGCGAACAGGAGCGCTATGGAAGCTCCCACGAAACCGCCGATCAAGAAAAACAGGAACTTTTCGCCGTTACTGGCCATGGCTGATCCTTCCTCCAGGCTGGCTTGGGACTGGATTCAGTTATTGATTTCAAACAAGTTAAGTCCTTTGCTAGGGTATCATACTCCGATGCGGGGAGCATGGAAACTACCAGTCCCGGTGGCTCTGACGGTGGCAGGCTCCGACAGTGGAGGGTGTGCAGGGATCCAGGCCGACCTGCGGACGTTTGCGGCGCTGGGGGTCCACGGGGCGAGCGTGATCTGTTCGGTGACCGCCCAGAATACGTGTCGGGTGGCGGCAGTTCATGACCTTCCGGCTGACTTCGTGGGCCTGCAGTTTGACACCGTGTGCGAAGACCTGCCGGTGTCGGCGGTCAAGACCGGGATGCTCTCCTCGGCGGAAAACGTCAGGGTGGTGGCGGACCGGCTGGAGCGTTGGGGACTGCGGCGCACGGTGGTGGATCCAGTGATGGTGGCCACGTCGGGAGCCCGCCTCATCCGCCAGGAGGCGGTGGAGATCCTGGTTCGGCGGCTGTTTCCTTTGGCCGCTCTGGTCACCCCCAACCTCCGGGAAGCGGAAGCGCTCACCGGGATGAGGCTGGAGTCCGCCGACTCGCTGCGGGAAGCGGGACGACGCCTGCTGGCCATGGGGCCCGGCGCGGTGCTGATCAAGGGAGGCCACGGCGCGGATCCCGGCACGGTGGTGGATCTGCTGGTGAGTCCCGCAGGTGTCGAGGAGTTCACGGCGCCGCGAATCGAGACTCCCCACACCCACGGCAGCGGTTGCACCCTGGCCTCGGCGGTGGCGGCAGGATTGGCCCACGGGCTGGAGCTGCGGGCAGCGGTACAGCAGGCAAAGTGGTTTGTCACCCAGGCGATCCGGCACGGATACGCGGTGGGCGCGGGCAGCGGACCCCTGGGTCACTTCTTCTTCGAGCCGGCGGTCGCGAGCTTCTGAGCGGAAGGACACAGGTCCGCCAGGAAGCAGGACTGGCAGAGAGGGTTGCGGGCCTTGCAGAGCCGGCGTCCGTGATGGATCAGGCGGTGGGCGAAGTCGATCCACTCTTCCCTGGGCAGGCAGCGCATGAGGTCCTGCTCGATCCGGGCGGGGTCCTGGTGGTTGGTGAGTCCCAGCCGCTGGGCGACGCGGGTCACATGGGTATCCACCACGACGCCGGTGGGAATGCCGTACCAGGTGCCCAGCACCACGTTGGCGGTCTTTCGGGCCACCCCGGGCAGGGTGAGCAGCTCCTCCATGGTCCGGGGCACCTCGGAGCCGAAACGCTCCACCAGGGCGCGGGCGGCGCCGATGAGGCTTCTCGCTTTGTTGCGAAAGAAGCCGGTGGTGCGGATCAGATCCTCCAGTTCGGGTACAGGGGCGGCCGCGAGACTGGCCGGATCGGGGAAGCGGGCGAAAAGGCGGGGAGTCACCATGTTGACCCGCTGGTCGGTGCACTGGGCGGAGAGGATGGTGGCCACCAGAAGCTGGAAGGCGTTCCGGTGGTGAAGGGCGCAGGTGGCGTCCGGATAGTGCTCGCGCAGACGCTGGATGATCTCGTGGAGGCGTGCGGCCTCCTGGAGTTGGCGGCGGCTGGTTCTGGGGGCCATTTCCGGACATCTTACAATGGCGCGGGGATGCCCGTATCCGCAACGAAAGGGGTGGTTCAGGCATCCCTTCTTGCAGGTGTCGGTGATGCTGAGAAGGTTGCGGACATGGGTGGTATTCGGGATGCTGGCCGGCTTGTTCCTGGTGCTGGCGGGATCGAGCAGACTGGAAGCCACCCTGAAGTACAAGAAGGAAACCGGCAAGAAGTGCACCTTTTGTCATACCGCCATCCCGAATCCCGGAGATGAGGATCCCAAGCTGAACCGGGAGGGCCGGCGTTTCAAGGAAAACGGGTACCGTCTGACGGAAGACCAGAAGCGCATGCCGGATTGAGGGGAGGAAGACAGGAGTCGGGAGACAGGAGTCGGGAGTCGGGAGGCCGGAGTCGTCCAGGGAGAAGACCCGCGCAATCACCTGTCAGCACCCAGGAGGTTTTCCGCGGGGCCGTCCGCTGGGGGAGGGTGACTCAGTCACCGCCACCCCTCCACGGTGCCTCCGACATTCTGCATCGTGCCGGTTCCCGAGGTCTCCGCTGCGCTCCGACCCCCGGCTGTTCTCAGGCGCAGCAGGGTGCGCAACATTGACGCGCCGGCAAACGGGCGTCCGGGGGCAGAGGGAGCAGGGAGAGCGGAATCCTGGTGCCGGAGGGGGGAGTCGAACCCCCACGGGTGTCGCCACCCGCCGGATTTTGAGTCCGGTGCGTCTGCCAGTTCCGCCACTCCGGCCCGGAAACGGCGGCAGTATACCATCCGCTACCAGATGCGGGGGACGGCCCAGGCGTCAAAGAAGGGATCCCTGGAAACGATCGTCAAGCCATGGGTCAGAGCTTGAGCTGCCAGGATCCGGTCGAAGGGGTCGCGGTGGTTCAGGTCCAACATGAGTGTCCGGCAGACAGCGTCGACCCGCAGATCAAGCACCTGGAGCCCTGCCTGCACGGCCGCCTCCACCGCCTCCTGCAACGGGAGGTCCATCTGGAGCTTGCCCAGCTTGATTTTCACGGCCATTTCCCAGACCGAACAGATCGAAAGCAGGACGTTCCCTGTCCCCGCCCGCAGCTCTGCTTGGGCCCTCGGGCCGAGCAACGTAAAGTCCTGGGACAGGTACAGAAACGCGTGGGTATCGAGGAGCAGATTCACATGTACTCGACAAAATCAGCCGGCGGCGCGTCAAAGTCGTCGGTCCAGCGCACACGACCCTTGAGAAAGCCGTCCCGTACGGGTTCGGGCGACGTGAACGGAACCAGCCGGACGGCTGGCCGGCCATTGCGGGCGATCACCACCACCTCTCCAGCCAGAACCTGGCGCACCAGCTCCGAGAGGCGCGTTTTCGCTTCATAAATGTTGACTTGAACCACGAGATCAGTCTAGACCAACCAGACCAAGATCGCAAGAAGAAAGAAAGGGGAAGGAGAAGGCCTACTCTATTTCCCCTTACCGCCGGCGGGCGGCAAGCCGGCGATAGTACTCTTCCACCCGGGCCCGGAATTCAGGCGGAATCTCCTCCTCGCCCACCGGACGCAGGTAGTCGTCCCGGCCTTCGCGCAACGCCCGGCTGATCTGCAGCTCGAGCTGGTGAATGCCGTCAATGATCTGCGACTTCAGGCGGGCGACCTCGTCCGGATCGGCCAGAATCTTCTCCAGCTCCAGCTCGCGCATCCGGCGCGCCAGTCGTGCCGCTTCCGAGGCGAGGTTGGGGTCGGCTCCCTCGAGATTCCGTCTCAGCTCCTCCGCTTCTCTCAGACGCTCGCGCCATTCGCGGCTCGCTGACTGGGGGTCGATCCCGCCGCCGGAGGTTGAGCCCGCGAAGACCGAGTCAGGCAGCTCCTGGTTCTCCCCGCCGGGACCGCCCACCGAGGCCACGCCGGTGCTTCCCGGCCGGTCCCCGGAACGGTCACCGGGCCCGGTTCCCGGGGTTTGGTCGCCAGCTTCACGGCCTTCCCCTGCAGTCTGAGGCTGACCCTCGCGTCCCGACTGCTGCCCGGCTTCCGCCCGAGCCCTCAACGATTCCAGTTTTTCCGCAAGGCTGCCCGCCTCAACCAGGGCCTGCCGGAGCCGTTCCTCTGCATCCTGGCCGCCGCCTGTACCCAGCGCCCGCCCGGCCTCGGCGATCCGCTCCTCCAGCTCCCGCAGCTCCTCGGCCACCGCCTCTTCCCGACGCTCCGCCAACTGGACGAGGCCGCCGGCAAGCAGTTCGGAGCCTTCCTGCATCTTCTCGGACAACCTTTGATCCCGGATGCTTACGCCTGCCTCCTTCAGCTTGCCGGCGGCCGCGGGCTCCTCCGACGCCATCCGCCGGGCGGCCTGATGAAGGCGGGTTTCAAGGCCCTGCAAATCCTGCTGCAGACCCTGTTTTCGCCAGTACAGGTCCCGGAGCTGCTCGAAGAAGGCGTCGCCGGGATTCTCACGATCGGCGGGAGGCTCCATGCGGCCCAGATCCCGCACCACTTCCTCCTGACGCTGGGCCAGTTCGGCCGCTTCGCGCTGCAGTTGCTCCACCTGCTGTCGAACCTCGGAGGCGCGTTGTCGGGCCAGGGTTTCCTGCGCCTGCTTGAGGCGCTCCGCCGCCTGGCGGGCGGTCTGCAGCGCCTCGGCGCCGCTCCGGTTCGAGGCGGAAGCCTCGCGAAGATCCCGGGCGGCGCGCTCCAGTTCGCGGCCGACTCTGCTCATCTGGGGATCCTGCCGCTGGCGTGAAAGCCGGGCCAGCTCGCGGGCAAGCCGTTCCATCTCCTCGACAAGTTCCCGCTGAGACGGCTGTCCCCCGCTTCCGGACTGCAACTGGCGGCGCAGGCGTTCCACCTGCTGTTCCTGGCGCCGGGCCAAATCCTTCAGCTTCTCCAGGGCTTCGTCCAGGGCCTGGTCCTGCTGGGTTTGGCGGCTCTGCTGCAGGGTTTCGTACTGGTTCTTGGTGCGGTCCAGTTCGAGATCCACCAGGTCGGCCAGATCCTCCGGGGAGGCGCCGCCGTCCGGTGAGCTGGAGAGGGAGACCTGGACCTCGTTGAACAGCGCCTCGGCCCGCAGCAGTTGCTGCAGGGCTTTCTGTTCCTCCGGCAGGGCGTCGACCGGGCGAACCAGGTTGAGGGCCACCTCAGCAGGTTGCATGTGCTCGATCGCCTGGCGGAGATGCTCCAGCATCCTCCGGAACCGGGCGTCGGCCATGGCGGCGCCCCGCCGTTCGATCCGTTCGGCGATGGCGGTCGCCTGCGCCTGCAGGCGTTGCTGCACCAAAGCCAGGGTCTGGCTGTTTTCGGTGCGCTCCGCATCGCTGAAACGGTCCCGGTCCTGGATCAGGGTGAAAGTGGCGATCACGATCTGCTTCTGCTGGCGTGACAGCTCCATGCCCCGTTGCTGGCCGCCGGCCGCCATGTTCATCTGCGACTGGCGGTATTCCCGGTCGAAAGGCTCGACTTCGAGGAAGTAGATGTCCGTAGCCGACGAATGGACCGCATCCGCAGCGCGACAGTAGTAGGAGATGAAGTCTCCCGGCTGCAGTCCGTAGTCCTCCAGGAACATGGCGTGGGATACGGTGAACCCGCGTCCCGGCGCGGGAACGCTCAGGGCAACGGTTTGCTCAGGACCGCCGTTGACGGCGAACCGGAAGCTGAGGTCCCGGATCCCGAAGTCATCCTCCGCCTTCACTTCCAGGAAAACTTCCTCGATATTGGTGACCGGCTTGTCCCGGCCGGGATAGAGGAACGACACCAGCGGTTTCTGGTCCTCCAGTGCCTCCACCGCGTATTCGGTTCCCGCGGGAGTGACGACGCCGGTGGGGTTGGCGAGGTGCACGCGGAAGTAGTCGTCCGCAGTGATGGTGAATCCCGCGGAAAAGCGTCCGGTCTCCAGCTGCTGCAAGGGGATATCGACTCCGCTCTCGAAGCGGAGGTCGCCGGCGGTGGCGTGGGGGTCGGTTTCCACCTGGACGTCGACCGTGGTGCCCTTGAGGGCGCGGATCACCGTTTCGCCTTCCAGCACCGTCTCGGAGAGTCCGGTATAGGCAGGATATCGGAGCCGGAAGCGCACCTGCCGGACGGTGGGGACGTCTGCCAGTTCAATGCGGAAGGTTGGGGAGCGGATGCCGTCGGCTTCCACGTAGTACTCGACCGGCTCCCGGATGTCATAGAAACGGAACGCATATTGCCCATCGAGATCGGGCTGCATCCGGGTGGACTCCCAGGAGGGGCTGTTGGGATAGCGGGCAAACAGATTGACGGCCTGCGATTCGAACCCTACCAGCAATGCCCGGATTTCCTGGTCCGCCCGCTCGGGGATGGTGACGTTTCCCGGAGTGACCTCAATTCGGTAAAGGCCGGTACCGGCCTGATCGTCGGTGCCGCCCAGCAGTACCCCCCAGCTGTAGCGGTATTCATAGGGCCCGAACAGCAGGAGCCCGGCGGTGACGGCCAGGGCCAGGATCGCGGCGGCCGCCGATCCCTGGGAGCGGGCCGGCCAGAAGAAACGGGGCTGGCGGAGACGGGAGGCGTGGGCGGCGGCATCTCGCAAGACCAGGTTTCGAATCCCGGGATGGATCCGGGAACCCGGTTGTGCCAGCTCCACTGCTGTGGAGAGGCGCTGGCGCAGCTCGGGATGGCGTTCTTCCAGGAAAAGCGCGATATGGGCCGGGGAAGGTGCGAACAGCAGCGGACGCAGGATCGTCCACCAGCCCACTGCCGCGAGACCCGCCAGCAGACCCAGTCGGCACCAGAAGATCGCGGTATCGGAGAAGTTGTGCTGCGACAGGGCGAAGGCGGCGGTGATCGAGGCCGCCACCAGGAATCCCAGCAGGACCGCGACGCCTTTCAGCAGCCGTTCCTGCTGGATTTTGCGTCGAGCAGCGAGCAGAACCTTTTCGAGGGTCATCCTACTCCGTCTCCATGGCCGGCGGTGACGGCAGGCCGTCCGTCCCGGCCCCGGCGGTTGGCCGCCAGAGTTTCCGCCACCAGCAGCCCGAGTGCCGCCCACAGCAGCAGCCAGCCGATCGGCTCGATGGGCGCTGCTGCCGAGGCAGCTTCCGCGGTGGCGGCACGTTCCCGCGCCCGCAACCGGTTGAAGGCGACTTCCAGATCCGCCGCCGAAACCCGATCCAGGTTCGACTCCACCGGATCGGGATTGGAGGCCATCCAGTCGGTTTGTCTCTCGTATCTGAGTTCATAGTAGCCCGGAAGGGCGAAGTGAAGGGCGGTGGGGGCCTCCTCACCCAAGGTGGTGAGGCGCCGGCCTGCTGGATCCAGCACATCCCTCCCTGCCGGTGCGGCCTGGGAGCCCGCCAGGGCGGCCAGGGACACGCCGGTGCCGATCAGATGTTCCGGCGGCCGGGGGTTCCAGCCCGAAGCGTACTGGATCACCGACTGCCAGAAGGGCAGAAACGCGGCGCGCACAGGGAAATCCGACCAGACCCGGTCCAGGGACGAGGCGTACAGCAGGACTCTGCCGCCGCCGGCCGGGCGTTCCAGCAGAAGCGGGGAGCCGTCGCCCAGGCGGGCCAGCAGGGCGGCCTCCGCTGACGGCTCCACCGCCCAGTAGCCGTAAAACTGCACCGGGCTGAGAAGGTTCTGGTTGCCCCTGGTGAGGGGTGCCAGCGCGGGATGGTCCCGGTTGAGCTCGGTGATGGTCTGGAAACTGCGGGCGGAGGCGAACCTTTTTTCCAGCAACCGTCCAGGCATGAGGTCGGTCCAGCCGCCGGGAACGGGAGCGGCCGTCCGGTTGCCGGCGGCGATGATCACTCCCCCGCCGCGTTCCAGCAAAGCCTTCAGCCCCCGGGGATCCGACTGGAGGCCGTCCTCGATCAGGACGACGAGGGCGGCGGTTTCCAACTCCGCCAGCGTGGAGACCCGCCGAAGCTGGAACGGCAGATTGGTCCCGGACTCCAGCGCCGCTTCGAAGAAGCCCGGGTCCTCGCCCCTGGACAGAAGGGCCACCTGGAAGGGCTGGGCCCGTTCCATGACGAAGTACCGGACATCGTCGGCGGTCAGCGCGCCGCCGGGAGCCAACACCAGCCGGCCGCGGGAGATCCCTTCCGGGACTTCCACCGCATCGAACTGGACCGTCGCCGCGCCGGCTACCAGACTGACATCCCGTCGATCCACCAGCCGGTCTTCCAGGTAGAGGCGGATTTCACCGCGGTCTGCGGGGGGCGTGTGGCCCTCAGGTACCCAGGCCCGGATGCGTACCGTGAGCGAGGTCCGGGTTCCGAAGACTTCCCGGGGAACCGAGATCTGTTCGATGTAGAGGTTGGCTTCGGGACGACCCACATCGCGGACTTCCAGTTCGACGCCCCCGGCAGGTTCGTCGCGCAGACGTTCGAGGTCCAGTCCCGCCGCCTGGAGGTCGGAAATCAGGACGATCCGCCGGCGCTCGCCGGTGGCGGTCTCGAGCTGAGCCAGGGCCTGGCGGATCCCTTCGGCAAAGGACGTGGAATCATAGCCGGGAGACAGGCCGCTGCTGAGGACCTGAAGGATTTCCTCACCGCGGGCCGTCCAGCGGACCAGTACTTCCGAACGGGCGTCGAAGGCCACCAGGCACAGCTCGTCACCCTGCCGCCGGGAAGAAACCTCTGCGGCGGCTTCCTCCAGGGCCTGCGACCAGACGTTGGGCCGGGCCATGCTGAGCGAACGGTCCAACAGGATCACCGTCGAACGGCGGGCGTCGGGATTGACGGTCGAGAACCAGTCGCCGGCCACGGGCCGGGCGAAGGCCGCCACCAGCAGCAGCAGGACCGCGCAGCGCAGCAGGAGCAGGAGCCAGTTGCGGATTTGACGGCGCCGGGTTTCGTGGAAAGGTACGCGGCGCAGGAACATCAACGAAGGGACGGGGATCGGCCGGAGTACGTCCCGCCGGGTCAAATGCAGCAACACCGGTATCGCCACCGTGACCGCCGCCAGCCAGAACAGGGGGTTCAGGAAAGACACCTCACATCCTCCTGCTGCGCAGCGAAAGGTACTGGTAGAGAGCCCGGTCGAGGGGTTCCCCGGTATTCATCAGCACGTAATCGATGCGCACGTTGTGACACTCGCGCCGGAGCTGGGACAGGTGATTCTGCAGTTCCTTCAGATACGCCTGTCGGGACTGCTCGGAGGCGAAGGGAAGCTGGTCTCCGGTTTCCATATCCTCCAGGGTGGAAATCCCTTCCAGCGGCAGCTCCAGTTCAAAGGGGTCGAGGACGTGGAAGATGATCACGTCGTTACCCCGGTGATGGAAATAGCGGAAGGCCTTGGCCAGGGTCGAGGCTTCCTCGTAGAGATCACTGATCAGGACGACCATGCTGCGCTTGCGGATCTGACCCGACATGTGCTCCAGGACGGCTCCGATCCGGGTGCTGCCCTGGGGGGTCACGCTCTCCAGATGGTGGAGGATGGACAGCAGGTGACCGTGGCGGGTACGGGGAGGGGTGAACCGCCGTAGCTGGGAGTCGAACGTCGCCAGCCCCACCGCGTCGTTCTGGCGGAAAGAGAAATAGGCGAGGGAGGCGGCCAGGAAGCGGCCGTAGTCCAGCTTGCTGGGCCCGTCGGTGGTCAGGCTCATGCTGCGGCTGGTGTCCAGCAGGATGAAAAGCTGGGTGTTGGTGTCCCCCTGGAATTTCTTGACGTAGAAGCGGTCGGTGCGGCCGTAGACCTTCCAGTCGACGCGCCGGGTGTCATCGCCTGGCGAGTATTCGCGGTATTCGGAAAACTCCAGGCTGAAACCGTGATAAGGGGAACGGTGAAGTCCTGCGACGAAGCCCTCGACGACGCTGCGGGCAATGAGCTGGAGACTGTGTCCGGCGGCCAGGATCCTGGGATCGATGAAGCGGTTGGACAGAGCGGTTTCGCCTTTCATGGCCCTCCTCCGACCCGCATCGCGGGGATCATGCGGTTCATGGAGGCGGCGGGAACGCCCCCGGTCTCCCGTTTCCCGGCTCCCGAATTCCGACTCCCCAATCCCATCACGACAGTCCCGATCCCGGAACCGGGATCTGCTCCAGCAATCGGTCCACGATGGAGTCCACCTTGACGTTTTCGGATTCGGCGTGGAAGTTGGTCAGCATGCGATGGCGCAGCACCGGTTTGGCCAGGGCGCGGACATCCTCGAAAGACACGTTATAGCGCTGCTGCATCAGGGCGCGGGCCTTGCCGCCCAGAATCAGGTACTGGGAGGCGCGGAGGCTGGCGCCGTAGCTCAGCCAGTCAGTGACGAAGGACGGGGCTTCGGGCCTGCCGGGACGGGTCGCCCGTACCAGTGAAACCGCATAGCGCACCACCTGCTCGGGAGCGGGTATGCGGCGCACCAGGTCCTGATAGCGCAGGATGTCCTCGCCGGATACAACCTGCTCCACCGGCGGCGGCGGCTCGGCGGTGGTTCGCCGGACCACCTCGATTTCGTCAGCCTCGTCCAGGTAGTCGATGACGATGTTCAGCATGAAGCGGTCAAGCTGCGCCTCGGGCAAGGGGTAGGTTCCTTCCAGTTCGATGGGGTTCTGGGTCGCCAGCACGAAGAACGGCGGGGAGAGCGGGAAGGTCTTGCCGCCTACCGTGACGCGCTTTTCCTGCATGGCTTCCAGCAGTGCGGCCTGGGTCTTGGGGGGAGTCCGGTTGATCTCGTCGGCCAGAATCATGTTGGAAAACACCGGCCCCGGCACGAAGACCAGTTGTCGTTTACCCGTGGAGCGGTCCTCTTCGATGATTTCGGTGCCGGTGATATCAGCCGGCATCAAATCCGGGGTGAACTGGATGCGTTTGAAAGTCAGGCCGAGGGTATCGGCGATGGTCCGAACCAGCAGGGTCTTGGCCAGGCCGGGCAACCCGGTGATCAGCGAATGCCCCCCGACGTAGATCGCCACCAGCACCTGTTCGATGATTTCATCCTGCCCCACGATGATCTTCCGGAGCTGCTCCAGGATTCGGCGCTGGGATTCCAGCATCGCTTCGATCTGCGATTCGATGGGGGCGGAAGTGTCGACGGGGGATGTCATTCGGTGCTCCTTCATGGGTTCAGTGGGTCAATGCATAGACGATATAGTTGATGCCGAACCGATAGGCCTCGTTCGAGAGATGGATGGGAGTGAAGCTCTGGTCGGACCACTCCCAGTAGTCCCCGATGTCGTTGTTGAAGTTGGCGATGACCTGCAGGCGCCCGTTCTGGTCGGACATCCCGTAGAAGATGGGTTTGCCGGGGACGCCGTAAGGCGGCACCATGTCCAGGGAATCGATGTCATAGAAGCAGTGGAAGATCGGGTGGGAGGCGTCCAGGACCTCCAGCGGCCGGTCGGGAAACACCTGCTGCATGCAGCCCGCGAAGTTGTCCCACTCGCCGGGGGCGTCGCGGAAATCGTCGAAGATGACGAAGCCGCCCCGCAGCAGGTACTCACGAAGGTTGTCGATCTCCCCGGCGGTGCAGTCCCAGTAGCCGGGCTCGCTGACATACAGGACCGGGTATTCCATGATCCGGGGGTCGTCCAGATCCAGGATCAGGTAGGCGTCGGGAGCCGTCTCGATGGTGGTCAGTTCCGCCAGAATCTTCAGGAAGTTCCGTTCGGCCCGATCGTAGTCGTGCATCCAGGGCGGCGTGTTCCAGCGCCCGCCGCCCCAGGAACCGATGCCGGTGAAACCGTGATAGCGGATCCGCACGAAGTTGAAGCGGTTGGGATCGGCCGCCGAACCGTTGGGCAGATCAAGGCCCCACCCCGACGTCAAGGGGGCCACGATCAGCAGGCATCCCGCCAGGGCCAAGAGAAGGGTCCACCGCCTCATTGCCGGACCACCTTGAGTAGCAGGCGCTGCGCTTGTTCGAAGCCGGGGGCTATTTCCAGCGCCAGCAGGACTTCGCGGCGGGCGCTCTCCCGGTCACCCTGCCGCAGCAGCGCCTCCGCCAGCAGATAGTGGGCCTCGGCCCGGTCAGCGGGGTTCAGCGCCAGTAAGACCCGAAACTCCCGGACCGCCGCCGGCGCCTGATCCAGCTCCAGATAGAGCTCACCGAGGCGGCGATGAAGTTCCGCGGAAAGGGGATCCGCATAAAGCGCCTGTTCCAGGATCGACAAGGCCTCCTGGGGGCGACCTGCGGACTTCAGCCACTGGGCCAGCCGCAACGCATTTCCCGCCAGCAGCGGCGACCGCTGCCACCACTCCGACAGCACCTGCGCCGCCTCCTCCTCGCGCCTGAGCTTGGTGAGGATCTCCACCAGCAGTCCGTAAGGGCCGCTTTCCTCCACCGCCCACGGGAACGACGCGATGGCACGCCTCAGCAGAGGAACGGCCTCCTCCAGCCGCTGCTGGTCGTAATAACGCGAAGCCAGCGAGAAGTTGAGGTAGAAGTTGTCGGGAGCGGCGGCCAATGCCGTCTCCATCGCGGCGGTTTCTCCTTCCACCGCCTTGGGTCGCTCCAGGACTTTGGCCAGGGGTTCCAGCTCCTGTGCCAGACTGGCGCGAAAGGCGGCGTCGACGTCCTCCACCGAGTCCCCCAGGGTCTTCAGGAAAGCCTGGTCGGTTTCCAGGCCGTCGGCGTAAGCACGCAACAGGGCGCGCAGCCTGGGCAGCCCGTAGCGGTCAGCCAGGAAATCGCACAGGCGGCCCGCCTGCAGGTAGCTGATCGCCACCTGTTCCGGTGAGTCTGGGCGAATGAATCCGGAGTTCAGATCCCGAATCGGCAGGAGACGTCCGGCGCGCCAAGCCTCGACGAACGGGATGGAAAGAGGATCTCCCCAGCCAGGTCCGCCCAGGCGCTCTTCCATCATGGAAAGGCCCTCGGTCAGCCAGCGGGGAACCCGGTTCTCACTGAGCGAAAGGGTGACCACGTGGGCCAGTTCGTGCCACAGCGTCGACGCCCAGTGGAACCGGCCGCGGGGGCGGGCGCTGGGGGAGTCCATGGCCACCACGCGACCGAAGGTTGCGCCGAGGGCTCCCAGTCCGGGCAACCCCAGCGTCCGCACCGCAAAATCCTCGTGGTCCGGGTACATCTCAAAGACCACGCGGTGGGGGATGCGATGGTCGTAGCGCTCCTGCAGGGTGGCCAAGCTGCGTTCCAGCAGCTCCTCCACATAAGGGCGGAGGACGGCGGCTTCATCGCGATGGATCCGGACTGTGAAGTGTTCGGTTTCGAACCGTTGGAACTCCTCGAAGCTGTCCACCAGCCGGAGGGTGTTGACGGTCCAGATGTTGTAGGGGTCATTCTGATAGGCCCGTTCCAGGTCGGCGATCCCCTCCTCTTCCCGACCCATCCGCAGCAGATTGATGCCGCGTGCAGCCAGGGCGCTCCAGCGCCGGGGGTCCAAGCGGAGGGCTTCAGTATAGTGGGCGACCGCCTCGTCCATCCGGCGCAGCCCCACACTCAGGTCGCCCAGCATCTCGTAGTATGCGGCGTCCCGGGGGTTGACGCGCCGGAGCCGGGCCAGGGCGTCCGCCGCCTCTTCGCCGGAGCCGCCGAAATGGGCGGCGGCGGCGGCAATTTCCAGCAGGGGCAGATGACCGGGAGCGCGCTTCAGGGCCTCGGTGGCCTGCCGTCCGGCGTCGTCCCAGTTCTCGTCCTGCAGGGCGAGCCAGGCGCGGTAGGCTGGGACGTCCGGGTTGGACGGGTCCGCCTGGGCCGCCTCCTCCAGGGCGGCGGCAAAAGCCGGCGAACCCAGGTCCTTGAGGGCGCGGGCCAGCCCCAGATGCAGATCGGACAGGTTCCAGCGTTCCGCACCGGCTACCGCTTCCCTTTCGAGCCCCTCCCGCAGAATGGTCTCCGCCTCAGCCGGGTTGTATTTCTCCAGATAGAGGTGGGCCCAGTCGACATACAGGGAACGCGGGACCGGGCTTGCCTGGGATGCGCGCAGGAAAATTTCATTCGCTTCTTCCCACTGCTGCAGATAGGCGGCGGCAAATGCGGCATGGTAATGGGACTCCGGCGGCAGGTCGCTCAGGCCATAGCGGCGCAGGAGCCGGGAGGCTTCCAGGCGGGCGGCGTCGGTCTCCCCCCGGCGGTCCAGAAGCTCGGTCAGGAGGCGGGATTCGAAGGGGCCGCGGTTCGAATCGGCGGCCAGTCGTTCTTCAACCTCCTGCCACTCACCCCGGCGCAGGGCGGACAACAGGGCCTCGGGATCGGCGGCGTTGACGGGAGACACGACCGACAGCAACCAGACCAGGGCCAGACCACGCTTCATGGCTCTCCCTCCAGCGTCCGGATGCGTTCGTTAAGTTCAGCCAGTTCCACCAGCAGCCGCTCCAGCTCGCGATAGTAGGTGTCGGCGGGGAGGTCGGCCTTGCGCAGCTTGAGATCCTCGATTTCGCGTTCCAGGCGGGAGCGGCGGGGTACCAGCTCCCGGGCCTCCAGGGTGCGGTAGGCCTGTTCGGGTGGAGCCGACAGGAAGGTGACCGGCGCGAGGCGGCCGGTGCCGTCGGCGTCGTTCAGGGCGGCGTGTTCGGTGCGTATCCGGCCCTGTTCCTCATACCATGCGGCTACCTTGAGTTCGCAGAAGTCGAAAACCTCCTGCAAGGAGACCCGACGGTCCTTGTTGCGGTCGGCTTCGGCGGAAGTCAGGCCTTCGAGGAAAAAGGACATGAACAGCGGAGGGTGGCGTTCCCGTTGGCGGGACGCAGCCAGGATCACCCGGTTGGGCCCCCCCAGGCTGTGCAGGAGTTCGCCGGCGGCGCTGGTGGCTGCCACCAGATGGACCGTGCGGTCGCCGAGGTGGTCGAGGGCTCCGGCGAGGTCGGCGGTGGTCAGGTCCGGCCCCCGGATGTTGAAGCGGTACTGGCGGCCGTCCCAGGTTGCGTGGCCCACCAGGAACAGCCAGAACACCTGGCTCCGGGACGCGGCGGCACCGGCGATGGCCTCGAGTACCTCGGCCTTTCCCTGACTGCGGCCGTCCACACGGGTGACCGACGCCTTGAGCTGCTCACGACAGACCCCTGCCAGCGTATCGGCCCACTTTTCGAAGTTCTCCTCCCACTCGGGGACTCCACCCAATCCGCTCACCACCACGCATTGGGGAGCCGCGCCGTCGTCGGCGGCCGGCCAAAGCGGCGCGGACAGCGCAAACAGGGCGCCAAGGAAGGACAGGCTGACGCCGTTCATGGCATCCCCCAGTGGCGACGCAACAGCCATTCCGCTACCAGCAGGCCGGCCAGCAGGAAAAAGTTGAAGGGCATGTCCCACAGGTCGAGGACCTCGGTGACCGACGATTCCGACCGCACATAACGGATCTCGTCAGGGAGCCGATCCGCTTCCTCGATGCCGTAGTAGCGGCCGCCCGTTTCCCGGGCAATTCCCTTAAGGAACTCCACCTTGCGGGTGGCGTCGAAATACTCCGTCTGGCCGGTGGCCACCAGAAACGAATCGGATGCGGTCCCCAGCGCAGCCCCCTCCGAGTCGGGGCGGTGGGCCGTGACCTCGATCCGGTGGATACCGTCCGTGCCGGGGAACCACTCCCCGACGAAAACTCCGTCCTCGTGGCTGTCCCAGCTCAGGGACAGGGGCTCCTGTGACCCGTCAGGGCGGATCACGTGGGCCTCGAGGCGGGCATCGTTGAGCCGCTGATAGGCGGGGTCATTGACCTCGACCCGTGCCCTCACGGGCTGGTTGCGGCTGTAAACGCCGCGCTCCACCTCCACCGTAACCGGATCGCGGGCGGCACTGACCAGCCAGCGGACAAGCTGACGCCAGAAAAGCTCGTGGCTCTGGTCCGTGTGTTCTTTCAGCATCTGCCAGCGCCAACTGCTTCCTGACAGCAGGACGATCCCCAAGCCGCGCCCAAAGCGGTGGGACACCAGCAGCGGTCCGGGTTCCCGCGCGGGGGCGGATTCGGACGCGGGCCGGTCCCGGGCTTCCACCAGCACGACTGCGCCGGGCTTGAGTCCCGACACCCGGTTGCGGTCGGAAAGCGGCGGAAGCTCACTCCACAGCCGGCTGCTCTCCTCTTCCTCCCTGGACAACCGGAGGGCGGGGTGATTGGCGCCGAAGTCGGTAAGCTGGACGTGGGACTCCACCCGTTGGTAAGACATCTCGGGGGCCAGCCGGCCCTCGCGACTGCCCAGCCAGACCGGCAGCGCTTCCTCCACGGGAGTGTTCTGGTAGCCGCCGGAACCCAGTGTGGATCCCCCGCCCAGCATCAGCAGGCCGCCGCCGCGGCGGCTGACGAAGTCCCGGATCGTTTCCATCTGGGCGTAGGTGAAGAAGGCCGACTCCACGTCGCCCAGGATCAGACCCTGATACTCGAAAAGTTCCTCCCGGCGGGTCGGGAAGCCGGCCGCCAGGGTGGTTTCCTGCTCGATTCCCTGCCGGTAGAACTTGTTGATGGCGGATCTCAGGAGGGACTCCAGCCGGACGTAGCGGTCAGCCGAAAGAGCCTGCCGGATGAACTTGTACTCCCACCGCGGTCGGCCCTCCACCATCAGGACCCGCGGCCGGCTGTCGCGGACCTCGAAGACAGTGCGCAGAGCATTGTTCTCCACCAGTTGTTCGCCGTGCAGCGGTGCCACCGAGAACTCCCAGGCCTTGATACCGGTGAACTCCGGGAAGAGCTTGACCTCGGCGGTGGTCTGGTCCGAAACCCGGGAGAGAGCGATGTCGGTGGAACTGACCAGGGTGGAGCCGTCACGCACCAGGAGCCGGGCCCGGGTCCCGCGGAAGCCGGGGTGGCGGATCTGGATCCGGGCTACCGCGACGGAATCGGGCAGCACCCGTTCCGGCAGGCTCACGGAGACGATCTCCACGTCGTGGTCGACATTCTCCGGGCCGACTCCCACGGTGTGGACAGGGATGCCGCGGGCCGCAAACTCCCGCACTACCGAGGTGATGTCCCGGAAACTGTTGTCGGAACCGTCGGTCACGAGGACCACGCCGGCGAAGGGCAGACTGCGGCTTTCGGCCAGCACCGCCTGCAGGGCGGCGGAAATATTGGTCTGTTCTCCGCTCCAGTCGAGAGCTGCGGGGTCAGGAGGGGTCCGGGAGCTCTGGTCGAAGTGGTGCCAGCGGACGTGGAAGTTGCGCTCCAGGGCTTTCCGGAAAGCTGCCTCCGGGGCCGCCAGCGCCGCCGCCGGCGCCCCCCGTGGTTGTCCCCGCTCCAGGATGCCCAGACTGCGGGAGTTGTCGAGGAGAACCGCCACCAGGTTTTCCTGCGGGACCAGGGTTGAAAGCGTCAGGGTGGGCTGCATGAGCAGGAGCAGGACCACCAGGATCCACAGGCCCTTCAGGCCTACCAGGCAGAGGCCCTGACAGAGGTTGTGGCGCAGTCGGCTGCGGTACAGCCAGGCCAGGATGGCGAGGCCGGCCAGCCAGGCCGCGAAATAGAACGCGACGGGCGTTGCAGTGCGAAAGTGGAAATCGCCCTCGGCAAAATGGAAGGGGCGGAACTTGAAAAGAGCCGAGAACAGTTCTTCCATCCGGTACTTCCGCCTGCAAGCCGGCGGGATTTCCGGCTCCCGGCGCCGGGAGTCCGCCGGCTCTCAGAGGGCTTCGACGTTGGCTCCATCATACCAACTTTGGCGGTGGTGGCTGCGCCGGCGGGCGGGGTGCGGAATAGGGGGTTGCGGGATCCGGTACCGGTACGGGTCCGGGGGAGTTCAAGGGCCCAGATTTGAAGACTTGAGGTGCCCGCGGGGTTGGGCGGAGCGTTGAGCTGGTGATGAGGGGGTTTCGGCCCGGGTTGTCGCCCGCCTGCACGAGCGTCTCTGGTGCAACCGTGCCTTGGGCTGGACCTCCGTATCGCGGATCCCGACTGCCGGCTCCGGATTCAGAACGAGACCTTCACCTCCGCCTGAAACTTATGGTAGTCCTCGAACTTGATCAGGTTGACGGCCTCCGCACGGGGAGGATTGAAGTTGGGCAGGGCCATCCTGCCCATGATCACTTCGTAGAAGTTGAAGATCGGCCGGCCGGGTTTCGATTCCGCCACCATCCGGACGTTGGCGCTGATGGGCAGCCAGTAGGTCCCGCCGGCGATCTCCACGCGGTCGTATTCCGTCCGGCTCGACGAGGCGGTCACCGGAAGATCCGCGGGAATATCCACCGCCTGATCCTCCAGACGCAGAACCTGGCCTGTTTCTACGTCCACCCAACAGCGTCCCCGGTAGGCGGTGACGGCGGCCACCGAACCCAGCGAGATCTGGTTCCGGGAGTTCTCTGCCGGGACGCTGTAGCGGAATCGCGCGGCCTGCCTGCCGCGGAGCTTCTCGCGCCCGTCCGGCTGGAAGACGGCTTTTGTCTCCGGTGCGAACAGGGCCGCCAGCGAAGAGCCGAACTCACCCCGGGAAGTCAACCCGGCAAGCCCCTCCAGCTGCTCTGCATGCGCCGGCTTGCCGCCGACGCTCAGCACCTTGTGCTGCTCAGCGCCGTCATAGAAGGCGGTTTCGACAACCACTTCGTCGAGAACTTCCCGGGTCGACTGGTCGAAGATGACGTAGCGTTGGATGCGCTGCCTGCAGAGGAAGTTCGGCAACTCGGAGACGTAGCTGAGCGCACGGGCCCGGGCCCGCTCGATCAGTTCCGGTTCGCCGGGTGTCTGCGCCGAGACGGCGCCGCCCAATACGGTCAATCCCCACAAGGGCAACCAGGACTTGAACTTCATTGACCCCTCCTGCTGATATCCGGAAAGGCGCGGATCGTCCGGACCGCGCCGACGACCCGGACCCTGCCGATCAACACGGAACCCCGCGTTTCGGCGCTGTGCCGGCCCGCAGGATCGCCCCGGCGGACCCCGCTCACCCCATTTTCTTAGAGCGGAACAGAATTCCAGGGGTTCAGACTGCCGGACCTATCCAGGCTCTCCGGTTTGCTCCAGAATGGACCTTGGGGCACAGGGAGCGGGCCTGGAGCGGTGCAGGCACGGGTCCAGAAATCTTGCCGCAGTGGGGATACCCGGTGTTCCGAGCGCCTGCCGGCTCCCGCCTCAGGAGGGGCACCATGACACAGGCTCACAGCGGAAGTCTGAACCGCAGGGAGTTCATCCGCACCTCTGCGGCCGGCGCCGTCACCGCCGCCTCCCGAGAACGGATTCGGGGGGCCAACGATCGGATCCGGCTGGGAGTGATCGGCAGCGGCGGACGGGCGCAGTCCCTGACCCAACAGCTGAACCAGGTGGGGGGGATCCAATGGGTGGCGGTCAGCGACATCTGGGGGCAACGCTGCGCGGAGTGGGAACGAAAGGCCGGGGTTACCGTAGCGAAGTACCCGGACTACCGGGCCCTGCTGGACCGCAACGACATAGACGGAGTGTTGATCGGCACCTTTGACCACATGCACGCTCCCATCACCATCGACGCCTGTCGGGCCGGCAAGGACGTCTACGTCGAGAAGCCCATGACCTCGGTTGCCGAACAGGGCTCCGAGGTGGTGGCCGCGGTGCGCGAGTCACGGCGGGTGGTCCAGGTGGGTATGCAGCAGCGCAGCATCCCCTACTTCGTGGAAGCCAAGGAGCGATTCATCGACACCGGGATGATCGGGGATGTTCACATGGTGCGGACCATCTGGAACAAGAACGCCGGCTACACGGTCACTGTCCCGCCAGGCATGGAACGCAAGCCGGATGATCTGGACTGGGAGGCGTGTCTGGGCTGGTTGCCCCGGATCCCGTGGGATCCCAAGCGCTACTTCAACCGGTTCGCCTATTGGGATTTCTCCACCGGGGGGATGACGGGAGGACTTTTCGTTCACATGGTGGATGTCGCCCACTGGTATCTCGGACTGAAGAGATGTCGGTATGCCACCGGCCTCGGGGGCATCTTCCACTTCAGGGACGGGCGCGATACGGCGGACAACGTCAACCTTCTGCTGGAATACCCCGAGGGTGTGAACGTGACGTTCGAGGCCACCATCACGGATTTTGCCGGCCTGGAGGTTACCGACATCGTGTTTATGGGGACGGGAGGCCGGCTTTCCATATTCCGCCAGGGTTACACCTTCCTGACTGCGGAAGGCAGGGGCAGGGGTCAGGAGTTCACCCACCGGGGGCCGTATGCCGATGCCGTCGAACACCTCAGGAACTGGCTGGAGTGCATGCGGACGCGGAAAGACCCGAATGCCACGGCAGTGGACGGCCATTATTCGGCAATGGCCTGCCACGTGGGGAACCTGGCCTATCGGCACAAGTCCTGCGTCACCTGGAAAGCGGAGTGGGACGTGTGACCGGCAGTCGTGTGTTCGAGCCCGGACGGGCGACCGAGGCGATCGACTCCACGGCCCGGCCGTCCCTACGGGACTCTCCGTGCTTTCGGATCACTGGGGGTTTCCCCTGGACGCCGCGCTGCACGGCAGGCTAGGCCGATTCCGGCCTCCCCACGGCTCCCGGCCCGGGCATCACCAGGTCCGGCATCTTGCCGGCCTTGAACAGCCGCCGGCACGGCTTGGCGATCCAGCGCGCCCAGGTGGCGGCCCGGCTGATCCGGGCGCTGTCGGTGGAGATGCCCGTATTGGCATACATCTGCCGGTAGAGCTTCGAGATCAGCAGGAATGCCAGCCTCGGCTTGAGCCGCCGGACACAGGCCGAACGCTTCCAGATCGAACGGAGGCTGTAGAAATCGTCCCACGCCGCCTGGGTGCGACTCCGGATTTCCTCCTCGCTCATGGTAGGGTGCGGCACCGGCTGGCGCGGGCGCTGAGGGCGGGGCAGCAGCCAGTATCGCGTCCGGGGAAACCCGTTGACCGGCTCCTGGTCCGCCTGCTGCTGTTCCCACCGTTGGAAGTCGAGAGTCCCCGGGAACACATTGAGAGTCACGAATTGAGCGAAGGCCAGTTGTGCCGACGTGGCGAGTTCCACGGTGGCGCCGAAGGTGTCCGGGCGATCGGTCGGCAGGCCGAAGATGAAGGAACCGAGAACGTAGATCCCGTGGTCCCGGAACCGCCGCAGACGGGCCACCAAGTCGCCGCCGGAAAGATTGAAGTCTTTGTAGACCGACTTCAGACCCTCGGCGGTAACCGATTCGATTCCCACCAGTGCGCCGCGGATCCGGGCCCGGCGCATCGCCGCCAGGAACTCCGGGTCTTCCGCCGCCTCCATGGTGATCTGGGTGAAAAACACCATGTCCTCCGGCAGTCCCGCCATGGCTTCCATCAAGGCGAAACGCTCCTGTCGAATGGACGCCAGCGTGTCACGGCGCTCCTTGTTCGGGCGGCGATCGGCGACCTCCAGGTCACGTAACGGAACCGGGTAGAAGTTGTCGTCGGCCAGAACGATGAAGCGGAATCCCTGGCGCCGGAGCTCCACCAGCTCCTGCATCACCGGTTGGATACCCCGCTGGCGCGGCCGTTGACCGTCGGTCCTCCACACCGAGCAGAAGGAGCAGTGTTTCGGGCAGCCGCGCAGCGTCTGGACCGAGGCCCACATGTAGCGGTCCGAAGGCAGCAGGTCCCAGCGGGCCGGCAGAAAGTCTCCGGGCTCCACGTGGCCGCCGCTGTAGAAGGACTTGGGCTGACCCGCGGCACAGTCCTGCAGAACGGTTTTCCAGATGACGTCGCCGTCTCCCTTCACCACCGCGTGGGCTCCCCCCAGCCGCACCGATTCATCGGGATACAGACCCGCATGAATGCCGCCGAACACCACCCAGGCCCCGCGTGCCCGGGCCGCCCGGCCCACCTCGTACCCGCGCAGTGCATTGGTCGTGTGGATTCCGATCCCCACCACATCGCCGGCTCCGACCTGAGAGAGGTCGAACGGCTCGAGGGATTCGTCCGTGATCCGGGGATCCCCATACTCGCGGGGGGTTGCCGAAGCGAGGACATACAGCCAGCGGGGGGCCACCACGCCGATGCCGAAGGAAAGATCGCTGGGATTCACCAGAAAGACGTTCACGAGCCGCTCCTGTCATGGAAGGCAGTCCTTGGTCCGCACGCACTCCGATTCAGGGGGCTTCCACCAGGACCGGGTGAGGCTTCGCAGCGACAATACAGGCCGGCGGAAACCGAGTCAATTCTTTTCGGGAGTCAGGAGTCAGGAGACAGGAGTCAGGAGACAGGAGTCAGGAGACGGGAGTCAGGAGGCCGCCGCGCGGGGCTTTCTCCTGTTTCCTGTATCCCGACTCCCTCTCCTGTCTCCTGTATCCCGACTCCCGACTCCTGTATCCCGACTCCCGACTCCTGCCACAACAAGGATCCACACGGCCAGTGCAAGGCCCGACACGAGCAGGGGAAGCAGCCGGGGCGGACGGAAACTGAATTCCACCCGGTGCCTTCCTGCCGGCACTTCGACCGACAGGAACCGCTCACGCCCGAATTCGCGGATTGGAACCGGGATGTCGTCCACCCGGGCCTGCCACCACGGATGGCCGGTGGTGGGGATCCAAAGGGTGGCTGCCGCCGGAAGATCCGCCATGAGGGTTCGACGACCCGGCTGCCAGATTTCCGGCCGGGCTGTCCCCGACCCTTCGAGACGCGCCCAAAGCGGCCCTTCCACCAGCTCGAAGACGCAGAACGCCCCCTGGCAGGTTCGTTCCCGGAAAAGCTGTGAGGAGCGGAGAAGGGTCTCCAGCCGATCTTCGCAGGAAACGATGTGGCTGACGCCATACCGGACGGCGTTCTCGAAGACCGCGTGCGCGTCCAGTGCCTCCAGCCGCCGGCCGAACAGCAGGCCCGCTTCGGAGGGGGTCAGCCGGGCGTTGGGCGAAAGCACGCCGCTGAAGCCCCCGATGGTCCAGGCGCCTGCGAAATGGGGGGTCAAGGCCATGGCATGGGTGAGGGAGAGGGGGCTGTGGGACAGGTTGTAAAGGGTGTCCTGGGTCAGGACGCGCCCGGTCACGGGGGCGGTATGGTTGCCGAGCCAACCCCAGATCGACGCCAGGTCCTGGAGGTCCGGATGGGCAGGCGCCCCACGGTCCAGCAGGGTGTAGAAACGGTCCAGGCGGGGGTCCGGCCGAACTGCAGTCCAGCCCAGACGGACCAGGATCAGGGCGGCCAGCACCGCCAGCAGCACCTGTCCCTGCCGCGTGCGGCGCCGCGACTGCAAGAAGCAGCCCAGAACCAGCAGCAGTCCCACCAGCAGGTAGGGGGCGAATCTGCCCACCGCCACCAGCCGTGCGATTCCTGAGAACAGGGGCAGCGCCCCGGTGAGGATCGCCGCCGAAAGCAGAATCACTCCGCTGATAAACAGCAGGGCAAAGTGTTGCAGGGAACCGGCTCGGCTGCAGGCAGGGCGCTTCCGCAGCAGGAAGGCCGCCGGAACCCCCAGCAGAAGACCCGCAAGCATCCCGGTGGCATGCTCGGCTATCCCCGACAACAGTCCCAGGACGGTTTCAACCTCCATCAAATCGGTGAGGGCAAGGGGAAACAATGCCGGCAACAGGCTCCAATCCCGGCTTCCCAGCTCCACCCTGGCCCAGGACCAGGATTCCAGCAGCGGCACCAGCAGCCATGACGACAGGCCGACCGCCAGAAGCGGGCACCCCATCCAGCCCAGGCGGGACGCCCGCAGTCCCGCCAGCCGGGAGCCTGCCAGGCTGCAGCCCCAGCACAGGGGAACCATCAGGTAGTTGAAGGGATGGGAGCACAGCGCCAGGGCGCTCCAGCCCGCCGCGGCAGCCAGAGAGCGACGATCCGGCCGTTCCAGCAGCTCGAGATGCCGGTCGGCGGCCAGCAGCAGAAAGCCGAGGGACAGGTACTGGTTCCACATCCCGCTCAGAGCCAGGTAGAGGTGATCAAAGCTCACCAGGTAGAGCAGCGCTACTGCTGCGGCGGGACCGGGACTGCCTGCTCGCAGCAACAGCCGGAACAGCCCCAGGGCCGGCAGGAACCAGGACAGGATCAGGGCCGCCTTGTAGACAGACCCCACGGGCAGCGCCAGCCCCAGCACAGCGACGGCCAGCTTGCCCAGGGGGTACTGGTACACCAGAACGGGATAACCGAGAAAATCCCCCTCGAACCACCCGAACCACCAACCCTGCCCGGTCAGGATGTTCTCGCCGACGGCGTAAATCTCCGCCAAGTGCGCGGGGTTGTCCCCGCTGAGGGGAAGTCCGGGTCGGAACAGCCTCCAGTTGATCGCCGCCGCCAGGGTGAGGATTACCGGCGCGATCACCAGGACTGCGCCCGGTCGATTCGGAAACCCGGAGAACCGGTGCCGATCCTGCTCCTGCATGCGCTGGGAGGGCATCATACTGCCCAAGGCGGTTCGGGGGCGAGGATTTCGGACGGCAGCCCGGGGGATGGCGCTCGCAGGGCGTCGCCCGAGGGACGGGGCTTCCACCTGAGGGGCAGCCCACCTCCCGTGACTCCGGCTCCCGGCGCCGTCGTGCAGCGCGGGACGCCCGGGGTACAAGCTCCTCCGGAGATGAAACGGCGGACCGTTTTCCCACATCGTGGTTTCAAGCAGTCCGTTGCATTGCGGTCGAAAGCCCTGCCGCAAGGATTCCGCATCGAGGAGAAGTCGAAATGTCTGAAAGCAAGGGTGTCCTGGGCGTTCATGGCGTCGCTTCCAAGCACTGGGTGGGGGATGGATTTCCGGTGCGGACACTCCTCCCTTCGCGGGGGGTGCCGGAGCTGAGCCCCTTTCTGCTGCTGGACTACGCCGGTCCGGCCCGGTTCGAGCCCTCGGAGCGCCCCCGGGGAGTGGAAGAACACCCCCATCGGGGGTTCGAGACGGTGACCATCGCCTATCAGGGGAGTGTCGACCACCGGGACTCGGCCGGACACTCAGGTACGATCCATCCCGGCGATGTGCAGTGGATGACGGCCGCCTCCGGCGTGGTCCACGAGGAGATGCACGGCAGGGAATTCACGGCCCGGGGCGGTGTGTTCGAGGTGGTGCAGCTTTGGGTAAATCTGCCGGCGGCGTACAAGATGTCGGAACCCCGCTATCAGAGCATTGCGGGCAGTGACATGCCCCGCGTGGGGCTGGGCCCGGGAGCTTACGCGCGGGTGATTTCCGGGTCACTCAACGGGGTGGCCGGCCCCGCCGCGACCTTCACTCCGGTCAACGTCTTCGACCTTCGGCTGGAGAAGGGTGGGCGCGGCGTGCTGGAGCTGCCGGAAGGGCATAACGCCGCCGTGGTCCTGCTGCGGGGCGGGGTGTCCGTCAACCGGGTCCCGCTGCGCGGCGAGGCGCAGGTGGCGCCGCTGAGTCCGGCCGGCGTCGGTGTCGAGCTGGAGGCCGGGCCGGAGTCGCTGGTGCTGGTGCTCAGCGGCGAGCCCATCGACGAGCCGGTCGCCCGCTACGGGCCCTTTGTGATGAACACGGAGGCCGAACTGCGTCAGGCGTTCGCCGATTACCGGGCGGGCCGGATGGGGAGCCTGCGTTAAGGGCGCGGTCGGACTGGTGGAGGCGGCCTTCAGGAAGGGTTTCGGCGTTCCCGCCTGGCCCGTCTCCTGTCTCCCAGCGCGTCTCCCAAGAGCCGGCCGCCGGCTCCCGCCGCAGCGGGAACCAGAACCGCTCCTCTGGAGTCGCCTTCCGGCTGGGTTTAGACTCCGGTTCGTGAAGCCGAACGCGTCGCTTCTCGCTCTTGTCCCCGTCCTCATGTGGTTGCCGGCAGGCGTCTGGGCCCAGCGCCTGGAGCTGTCCCTGGACGGCGAATGGGAGGTGGCGGAGGGGATCGATCCGGACGCGATCCCCGCCGCTTTCCCGCACCGGGCTCCCGTCCCCGGCCTGGTCAACCAGGCCCGACCTGCCTTCCCCGATGTGGACCAGTTCGAAAGCCGGGAGCTGTACGACAAGTGGATCCGCGAGGGGAAGGTGTCCCGCGACGCCCGCCCCCGTGGAGCCGGGATCACCCGGCAACGGCGCTCCTATTTCTGGTTCCGCCGAACGTTCCAGGCACCCGACCGGCGGGACGCCGCCACCCTCAAGATCAACAAGGCCCAGTTCGGGATCAAGGTTTGGCTGAACGGGCGTCCCGTGGGTGAGCATCCGTTCTGTTTTACCGCCGGCTATTTCGACCTGGAATCCGCCGTCCGCTGGGGGGCTGAGAACGTCCTGGTGGTGCGCATCGGTGCCCATCCCGGGATGGTCCCGCCGGAGATTCCGGCAGGCACGGACTTCGAGAAGCTGAAGTGGACGCCGGGGATCTACGACAGTGTCTCGGTGCGGTTTGCGGACGGCGCCGTGATCGAAACCATCCAGGTGGCGCCGCGGCTGGCGGAATCCTCGGTGCTGGTGGAGACGGTGTTGCGCAACCGCGGACCGGGTGGCGTCTACCGGCTTCAACACCGGATCAGGCCCTGGACGGGAACTGCTCCAGTGGTGGAAAGTCCTCCCCAGGATCTGCCCCTGGCGGCCGGGGAAGTCCGGACCCTGCGGCTGACGATCCCCGTTCCCCGTGCCCGCCTCTGGACGCCGGAGACGCCGTTCCTGTATGTGCTGGAAACGTCCACCGGCGGCGACTCTCAGAGCACCCGTTTCGGGATGCGGGAATTCCGCTTCGACACGGCGACCAGGCGGGCGTACCTGAACGGGGAGGTTTATTTTCTGCGCGGCTCCAACATTACCCTGCACCGTTTCTTCGAGGATCCGGCGGCCGGCGAGCTGGTGTGGAACGAGGCCTGGGTCAGAAAGCTGCTGGTGGAGATTCCGCGCAGTTTCCACTGGAACGCCTTCCGTTTCTGCATCGGGCCCGCGCCGGACTTCTGGTTCGACATCGCCGATGAAGCCGGGCTGCTGATCCAGAACGAGTTCTTCATCTGGACCGGTGGAGAAGGTTGGAACAGTTGGCACGACGAATGGAGTGTGCCGCTGCTCAAACTCCAATACAGCCAATGGATGCGGGACCATTGGAACCACCCCAGTGTCGCCGTCTGGGACGCCTCCAACGAGACGGCAGGCGGTGTGTTGGCTCGGGAGGTGATCCCGGAGGTTCGGCTGTTGGATCTCTCAGGCAGGCCCTGGGAAAACGGGTACACAATCCCGGTGGCGCCCGACGATCCGGTGGAGGACCATCCCTATCTGTTTTCGCGAAACTGGTCCGATGCTTCACAGCCCGGCTTCGACATGCGCGAACTGGAGCGGATGACCGGCGGGAAGACCACCAACTCGGCCCACCCCACGGGCCACGCCGCCTTCATCAACGAGTACGGTTGGCTCTGGCTGAACCGGGATGGAACCCCCACCGAGCTGACCCGGGCGGTTTACGCCCGCCTGCTGGGGGAGGACGCTGCGCCGGAGGAGCGGCTGGAGCTGAACGGCTACCTTGTGGGGGGCCTGACCGAGTTCTGGCGGGCTCACCGCAACTTCGCCGGCGTCCTCCACTTCGTCTATCTGACCTGCAGCTATCCGGGCGTGTTCACCAGCGACCATTTCCGGGACGTGCACACTCTGGAGCTGCACGAGCCGTTCGTGCGTTACCTGCGGGAAGCGTTCCGGCCGTTGGGCGTCTACATCAACTTCTGGCAGCCGGTGATGGCACCGGGGATCCGCCGGGAGGTGATGGTGATGATGATCAACGACACCCGCCTCGAGGCATCCGGCGAGCTGGCAGTGAGTTTCGAGTCCGGGGGGAAGGCGGTGGGGGAGCCGGTGCGCCAGGCGTTCCGGCTGCCGGGACTGGGGCAGCAAACCTATCCTGTGGCACTCAGCTTCCCCCAGGAGCCGGGGGAGTATGTCCTCAAGGCGGTGGCGACGCCCCAAGGCGGCGGGGACAGTCCCACGGTGAGCGTGCGTCGATTTAGGTTGGAGAAGCAGTAGGCAGCTCGGAAGCCCGGGTTGGGTACAGGCGAGGTTTCCGGTGCGGCCTGACGATGATTCCACCCGGCGGCGACGGCAGCAGGCGCCGGGGACGGGCCACCGGGTTAGAGGAGGGTGCCCTGGAGGATCCAGGCGGCTACCGAAAAATAGATGACCAGGCCGGTCACGTCCACAGCCGTGGCGACGAGGGGTGCAGAGATCGTCGCCGGATCCAGACGCAAGGCATACAGCAGGAACGGCAGCATGCTGCCCGCCAGGGTTCCCCAGAGGACCACTCCCAGCAGCGCCGCAAAAACGGTGAGGGCCACGAGCTCGTAATGGCGGGTGTAGTCCACCCAACCCATCCACTGCCAGATGTTGACCCGCAACAGGCCGATCAATCCGAGCCAGCCGCCGAGGAGCAATCCGCAACCAGCTTCCCGGCGCAGTACCCGCAGCCAATCCGTCAGTCTCAGTTCCCGCAGGGCGAGGGCGCGGATGACCAAAGTGGAGGCTTGTGATCCGCTGTTGCCGCCGCTCGAGATGATCAGCGGGATGAACAGAGCCAGCACGACAGCCTGCGAGATTTCCTGCTCGTAGTGCCCCATGGCCGAAGCGGTCAGCATCTCGCCCAGAAAAAGGGCGGACAGCCAGGCGCCCCGTTTGCGGACCAGCCGGCCAAGGGGAGTGCTCATGTAGGGTTCGTCCAAGGCCTCCATGCCGCCCAGCTTCTGGATATCTTCCGTGGTTTCCTCCACTGCCACATCGATGACGTCATCGAAGGTAACGATGCCTACCAGTGTTCCGCCGGCATCAACGACAGGCAGCACGGGGCGGTCGTAGCGGTCCATCACCTCCACCGCCCGCTCACGATCATCCATCACTGACAGTGCCAGCACGTGACCGTCCATGAGGCTCTGGACGGATTGTTGCGGGCCGGCGAGGACGAGTTGCCGCAGGCGGACGTCGTCGAGCAGCCGGCCTCCGGAATCGACCACATAGACGGTGTGCAGGGTTTCTGCGTCTTGACCGTGGCTGCGGATGTGGTCCATTGCCTGCGCCACCGTCCAGTCGGGTCGAATGGTCAGGTAGTCCGGGGTCATCAGACGGCCGACCGTGTCGGGGGGAAACGCCAGCGCGGTTTCAATCTGCCGGCGGGTCGCCGGTGAGATGGCGGCAAGGAGACCATTCAGCCGCTCCTCGGGAACCCGCTGCAGAAGTTTCAGCCGCTCGTCCGGATCGATCGCGTCCAGAATCCTTGAAACGACCTGATCTTCCAGGTCGTCGACAATGGCCCCCTGGACTTCTTCAGGACAAAGACGAAGAACCTCCGCCGCCCGCTGGGGAGGCAGGAGACGGACCGCGGCCGCCCTGCGTTCAGCCGGTAGGAGCGTCACCAGGTCCGCCAGGTCCGCGTTCACCAGCTTGAGCAGCATCAGCTTGGCTGGTTCTGCATGCCCCGTCTCGAGCAGCACCAGGACTTCGCGCACGGTCTTTTCCGAGGTCATAAGCTTGTCTCCGGCAGGAACAACCGGCTCAGTCTACCCGATGGCTCCCTCCCCGTCGACGCGCCCGTCGTATGCCAAGAATTCTCTGATGTTGCTTGGTGGTGAGTGCCGCTGAGATGCCCGATGCTTCCGCACCGGCTGCCCACTTGGCCTGTGGGGCGGGGCAGCAGCGTCTCAGATGTACCGGAAGATCGGCGGAAAGACGATCACCACCAGCGCCGCCCACACGCCGTAGACCGGCAGGTAATCGGTCTGCCAGCGTTCCAATGCCGAAAACGGTCCGCGCCCTCTCAGGAAGCGGAGGTACAGAACGGCGGACCACGCCAGATTGGCCAGCAGAATCACGTTCTCGCCCAGGGCGGCCACCCGGTTGGGAGTGAAGCCGAACTCGGTGATGCGGGCGGCGATGGCCCACAGCGCAACGCCGTCCACCAGCAGGGCGCTGATGACCAGCACCACCTGCAAGAGGTCGAAGATACCGGGGGGCGACGCCGGGTCCCGGGCGGAGATGGAGTACAGCAGGAGACCCAGCACCACCACCAGCAGCAGGTCGAAGGCGATCAGCACATCCCGCTCGATGGAGACGCCCCGTCCCGTCCACAGGACGGTTCCCAGAAAGACCAGCAGCACGGCCGTGAACAGGGGAGTGAACAGCCGGGCCAGCACCGGCGCCATGTTCTCGATGACGGTCTGCTTGGCCTCCACCAGCCAGGAGGCGACCACCACGGCCCCGGCGGCGCCGCAGGGCAACAGCCACGACTCGAAGAAGGGTTCGATGTCCATGCCGATGGCAGTGAAGATGACGGCCATGGAGGCGGTGAGGACGCCGCCGCCCAGGGCGATCAGGACGAAATAGATGAACAGCTCGCCGGTGAATCGGATGAAGTCCATGCGCCCGCTGACCTGCCGCCAGCGGTCGGCGGCGTAGGCGACGCCCATCGCCAGCCAGAGCACCATCGGCAGATGCAGGGCGGTGAGCGCTTCGGTGTGGCCTTGCGGCGCCAGAGGATAGAGGTTGGCCGGCACGGCGGCGGCGGCGAAAGCCAAAACCAACCAACGGAGTGTATTGCGGGGAAGCCGGCGTTTCAAGGCGAAGTAGCCGGTGAGGAAGGGCAGGACAAAAAAGCTCAGGTTCCGGGCATAGAAGCCGGGCTGTGTTTTCAGATCGAAGCCGAAAAGAGCCGGCAGCTTGATGGCCAGCGCCGCCGCCACCGCGAGCCCAAAGGCGACGATGGCGTCGGCCCGTCCCCCCCGCTGGGCTTCCCCCGTCTCGGATGAGGACACCACGAGCTGCTTCCAGAGGCGGTCCGAGTGTTCCCGGGCAAACTCCCGCGACAGCGAGTCGAGGTCGCCCAGGCGCTTGACGGCGATCAGGAACGCTTCATCGGGGGCGAGGCCCGCCTCGGACAGGGCCGCGATCTGCTCGCGCAGGTGGTCCTCCAGCTCGGCGACGTCCACGGAGCGGATCGCCTGGCGGCGGCGGAGGTAGCTTCTCCAGTGTTCGATCTGTTCTTCGAGAGTTGCAGCGGGATCGAGAACCGACACGTTCAGGCTCCTTTCTGCGGCGTTGGTCCAGCCGGCAGAGGGTGGTTGGAGGGGAGGGGAGTGAGGAACGTCCGAAGGAGTCCGCGCAGTGTGGCATCCACGGTCTGCCACTGGCTCAGTTCTCTGGCCAGTTGTTCCCGGCCCTGGGGTGTGATGCGGTAGTACTTGCGGCGGCGGCCGCTTTCGGCGACTTCCCAACGGGCCTCGATGGACCCCAGCCGCTCGAGCCGGTGCAGGACGGGGTAAAGCATTCCATCCGTCCATTCCATCCGGCCTCCGGACAGTTCCCGGACCCGCTTGAGGATGGCGTAGCCGTAGCTGTCGGCTTCGGCCAGGATCGCCAGCACGATCGGCGTCGAGGAAGCGGCGATCAGGTCCTTGTTGATTTCCATGGCTTTACCGACGGTACGGGTCGACGGTTTAGACGGTGTGGAACTCCGGGGACCCATACCTTGCGGCACTATACATTGAGCAGTTAGGTATGTCAACAGGGCAGGGCCCGCCGGCAGTGCCTACACCGGGAACGGGCGGGAAGCACGGGGTTGAGGTTCTGCACTGCCCGCGAAGCTCGGCGAATCACCGGGTCGTGACCGCGGGTTCGTTGCCCTCGCCCGGGGATCTCGGCGTTCCGTTGGTGACGGCGGACCGGAGGATCGTCACGTGTGGGGGAGTTGCCTACAGCATTGCCTTCAGGCGGCGGTTTATGTTACTGCGGCCGGTTATGTGCGGCACCCTGGTGGCTTTCCTCGCCTGTTCGGTGATTGTCTGAGCCTGCGGGTCTTCAGACGCTCTTGCCGATTCTCGCAAGTCTGGGGATGTGGCCATTCGCGCAATCGTAGTCGATCAAGAGGTGGCGGACTAGTTTCCGGACTTGGTGGATATCGACGTCGAAATCGCTGGATCCGGCACCCGGTCCCTTGGGAAAATCACGAACGACCCTGCCTTGGAACCGAATCCACTTGTGATGAAGTTTCTCGGAGATAGCATGTCCGGGTGCGCAGTCCTCCAGCCACCCTCTCCTGACTAAGCTGAAGCGGACCGTCATCAGGCCGCCAGCCGGCTTACGTGCGGCACGTTGAAGGACGATTCGGGTCTTACCGAATCACCAGCGTTGTCGCAACAAAGTTTGACGACCACAATCGAACGCTCGGATTCGGCGCTCTGCCTTTCGAGCCAGTCCGATTTGACCTCTCCGCTCCGGACGCGGCCCACGGCGGCTTCCCAATCCTTGGCGAAGGCCTCGCTCGTGTCATGGAAAAAGGCCTCTGCCTCAGCCTTGAACGCCGGAAAATCAGGTGCGTCGTCGGCGATATCAAAGAGTACGGTCCGATACTCCTCCCTGAAGTTCGCAGCCGCCTCCTGCTGGCTCTGACCTCCGCAACCGACACCCCCCGGATTCACTCCATAGATCCACACCGAACCGTCTTCTTCTTCCTCCATCAAAGCGCGACCCTTCAGGATCACACCGGCGATGAAGCCGTTTCCGACGACCGCGTCGTGATAAGTGAACAGGAGCGGATACCGTGTCATGAGTTGCCTCCTCGAACCTCCGAGGCCGCCCATTAAGAGCAGGAAAACGAGCAGGTCTTGGATCAAATTTCAGGCACGTGCTCGAAAATACGAAACGTGGGAATCGCCCGAAGTATCCCTGCCCGGTCCTCGCTGAACCGGTCTCCAATCTAATCTCTCGACGCTCCGGATCAAACTTTAGTCTCCAGACGGCCCCTTTTCCAGGAGGCCCGCGGCGACCGCACGCCGACCGGCGTCTGAGCCGGGGGCCGGCTCACCGGACGGCCTGGCGTGCCTTCTCGATGGACGCTCTGGAGTACAGGGCGCAGATCCCCTTCCTGGCGTCCGGTGCAATCGCCGCCGCCTTGACCGCGTCCTTCAGTTTCTTCTCGGAAACGCCCAGTTCCTTCGCCCAGTTTGCGATCGACTTCAATTCGTCCGCCATGAGACCTCCCAGTTTGGAGCCATTTCCGCCGGCTCGCGCTTCCGTGATTCTCAACCCCACCCGGTGGTCCCTCTTGCCCGGCCGCCTGCCCCACCTCACAGCCCGGCGAAGCCGGCGGGAGCCGACCTCCTCCGGAAAGTGGCGCGCCCGGTGCGATTCGAACGCACGACCTACGGATTAGAAGTCCGTTGCTCTATCCGGCTGAGCTACGGGCGCGCGGGAGATGATGCTAGAACACTCGGGCCGGTTCCGTCCAACTCCGGCGCGTCCGGCTGCCGTGCGGCGCTCGGCGACCCCCCATGACTTCGGCAGGCTCCGGCCATGCAGCCGATCGCCGTGGCTGCAGACGGGTCCGGCCAGGCGGCGAAAGCCCCGCCACCTGGGCCGAGACCTCGACTTTGCGCGCGGGCAGGACGTTGGGCGCTGCCTGCTGCAGCCGCGTCAGTTTCCACGCCGCCTCACGGAAGGACCCGGTCCGGGGTCGGGACCGGCAGGTTCACAATATCCTCAAAGGGCAGCTCGACCCCCTGAGCCGGGCCGTAGTAGACACTGGCTCCGAAGGTGGTCAGGTACAGCATCCCGGGATGATGGGGATCCGGCACCGGACGGTGACCCCACTTGAACCCGTAGCCGCCCAGGCGGCGCCAAGTCCGGCCGTAGTCGTCACTGCGGAGCAGCATGCTGTTGAACGTCCCGGCGTAAACCACGCCCGGGTTGCCGGGATCCAGGGCCGACGCGTACACGTGCAGGCCCTCCGGCAGCAGCCGCTCCCAGGCGCCGCCGGCATCGTCGGTGCGATACAGGCCGCCGCCGTTCCCCCGCCCCGACTCGAACAGTGGCCAGCAGCTCAGATACCAGCGCCGGGAATCGGCCGGGTCGACGACCAGATCGTTGGGGGCGGTGACCCCCGGCGGCAACGGGACCCGGCGCCAGTTTTCCGCCCCGTCGTCGCTGCGATAGAGCGCCCCGGGGATGACCTGTCCCCCCTCGAGTCCGCCTCGTGCCACCAACAGCAGCAGGGCGCCGTCCGGCAGCCGCGCCATCCGCCAACAGTTGAGGTTGGAGGGATCGATTCCGCGGCGCTTGAGCTGCCACGTTCGGCCCCCGTCGACGGTCTTCCAGACTCCGTAACCGAAATCCGCCACATAAAGGGTCCGGGAGTCCACCGGACTCTCGGGGTCCAGCACCAGGTGCGTCGGAACCGCCCCGGGACGCATCCCGTCCCGGTGCAGCCCGTCCGAACCCATCACCCCGGCGTTGAGCAGCTCCCACCAGCGGCCGCCGTCCCCGGAGACCGCCACCCCGCCCTTCTGGTTGCCGTTGACCAGGTTGCCGGAACGGAACATCTTCGGCCGGGGCAGGTCGTGGACGTTGGACCACACCGACCAGATCCTGCCGCGGACCGCCGGATCGAATTCCAGCCAGTAACACGTGTTACGCCACTGTCGCGGAATCCCCGCGATGGCGTGCTGCCAGGTCCGGCCCCCGTCGAAGGAATGGAACAGCCCGATATCGGTGTAGGTGATCATGATGTGCTGCGGGTCGAAGGGATCGAAATGCACACCATAGGTGGTGGTTACGTCCAGGCCCCGGGTGACGGCCGAACCGTCGGGGTAGTCCCGGCTGATAAGCTGTTCCCAGGTGATCCCGCCGTCCTCGCTCTTGAAGGTCCGTCCCGAGTCGGTCCCGTACACCACCTCCGGATGGCGGGGTCCGACGCCCAGCCAGGTCGGACTGCTGAACCAGCCCAGTTGGCGATGGAGCCAACCTCCCTGGAAATTGCCTGTGGTCACCTGGCCGGCGGCCACGGTGAGCACCCAACCCCAGCTTTCGCCGGCGTCGGTGGTTTTCAGGATGCCTGAACGGCGTTGGGCAAATCCGCCTTCCTGGACCCAGAGAGCCGCCGCCGACAGGTAGGCGGTTTGCGGGTGTTCTTCACTGACAGCCAGGGCCTGAAAACGGGGAGACCGGGTCCCGGCTCCGGGAGCCAGGTTGCCCAATGCCGGCTGCCACGTGGCACCCAGATCCCGCGAGCGGAAGAGCGTCTCTCCCCAGCTCTCCTCCCCCCGCTGACCTTGGGTGGCGGCCAGCGCATAGAGGATTGATCCTGAACCACTGTTTCCGCCTTCAACGGCCGCCAGGCTTGCAGTGGGGATCGTCACCGGTGGGCCGGCCGAATCCGTTCCCAGCCGGGCGGCCGCCGAATTCGTGAACACGGTCAGCTCTCCCGGCCGACCCGCCCAGCTCCCGAGGAACATTCCCAGGGTCCGGCGGCCCGGCACGCTGCCCAGGAGCCGCCACGTGGAGCCGTCGTCGTCGGACACCAGGATCCGAACGGCGGCGTCACCCTCCCGGGCGGGTCCCAAGGCGATGTACAGGCGTTCCGGCTTTACGGGATCGACGCGGATCTTCTGGATCTGGGCGTCGAGCATCCCGTCGCGGGTCACGAAGCGGTGGGAGGCGTGATCTCCTTCCATGGCCTCACGGACGATGTCCTCCGGCTTCGGGTAAAGCAGCCTCCAGGTGCGGCCCCGATCCTGGGAACGGTAGAGTCCGGAGTTCGCCGCGTAAACGACTCCCGGCCGCCGGGGATCGAATTCGAAGTCCTGGACCACGGTTCGGAGGTTGAACAGGCGCCAGTTCCTGCCCCCGTCCTCGGTGACGTAGGCGCCGGTCATGTCGCAGCGGACAAAGACAAGGTCCGGATCGTGGGGACTGACGGTGGGGATGTACTGCGCACCACCGCCGCCGGGTCCGAGCAGGGTGACACGGTCGACGGCCGGACCCGCGGGCGGCGCCGGCGGGCCGATGCGGCGGTCGATGAAGTCGGCGGTGAGCTCGCCTGCCCGGGGATCCTGGAACTGTCCGTGTCCGCCACCTTTCACGGTGTAGAACGTGACGGGCACCCCGGCCTGTTCCAGTGCCGCCGCCAGCAGCACGCTCTGGTGATGGGGCACCAGCGGGTCAGCGTCGCCGTGAACGATCAGAAACGGCGGGTCGTCGGTCGACACGTAGGTGATGGGGTTGGCCCGGGCGACGCGCTCCGGGTGCTGCTGGATGGGTCCTCCCACCAGTTGGGACTCGGGTGAATCGGGCGCGTCGTGGGCCATGCCCCCGGGCAGCCGATGGGCGTCCATCTGCAGGAAATCGGTGGGTCCGAAGTAGTCCACCACCGCCTGGACACGGCTGGAAAACTCAAGGTTGTCGCCCACGTCGAAGTCGCGAACGTCCCCGGTGACCCCCAGCATGGCCGCCAGGTGTCCTCCTGCCGAGGGACCCCAAGCCAGGAAGCGGAACGGGTCCAGGCCATAACGCCCGGCGTTGGCGCGCAGCCATCGGACGGCGGCTTTGCAGTCCTCGAGTTGGGCCGGGAAGATGGCGTGCTGACTCAGCCGGTAGCCGATGGAAGCGACGGCATATCCCCTCTCCAGATACTCCAGGGGGACTCCCCGGGACTTGTCCCCCATTCGGAAAGCCCCGCCGTGGATGTAGATGATGAGCGGGGCGCGCGAGGCGCCGGGGGGCAGGTAAAGGTCCAGGCTCTGGCGGTCGTGCCCGCCGGCAACGTAGAAGAGATCCCGGTGGACCACCGCTCCGGAAGGGAGTCCCTGACTCGGGGACTCCGGCTGGGTCGACAGGCTGGACGGTGAAGAAGCCGGCAGCAGCAGGAGAGCGAAAATCAAGTTCTTCATGGGAGTCTCTCGCCGGGGGCTGCGTGCCCTGCCGGACGAACCTTTCGCGGCCACTCTAGTCGATTCTGCAGCCGATTCCCAGCACCTGCCTGCCGAGGTTGCAGGGTTCCGCGCCGCCGGCGCTTCAGGGTTCCGGCGGAGGCCCGGTTACGGGATCCCAGGGATCAGGTTGAGGCTCCGCCGGCCGACCGGAGAGGCGCAGAACCGTAACGTGTCACCCGCCGCCGAGATAATGGATCCCAGGCAGGCTGCGCAGCATGGCGGCCGCACTCTCGGGCGTCAGGTCCCGTTGGGGGGTGGCCAGCAGCTCGAATCCCACCATGAATTTGCGAACCGTAGCCGAGCGCAGCAGCGGGGGGTAAAAGTGGGCGTGGAAGTGCCATTCCGTGTGGGAACGCCCGTCGCAGGGCGCCTGATGAAAACCCATGGAGTAGGGAAACGAGGTTTGGAACAGATTGTCGTAGCGGATGGTCGCCATCCTGAGGGCACAGGCCAGGTCCGCTGCCGCCTCCACCGGCAGCCCGGCAAAGTCCGGAAAGTGGGCCTTGGGAAGGATCAACAGCTCAAAAGGCCATACCGCCCAGAACGGGACCACTGCGGCCCAGCCCGCCGTCTCGAAGACCACACGCTGCCCCAGCTCCAGCTCCCGCTTCAGGTAGCTGCACAGCAGGCAGGTTCCGGTTTCGGCCAAGTATCGGGCCTGTCCGTCCTGCTCCCGCAGAGGTTCGTCGGGGATGCTCTCCGTCGCCCAGATCTGGCAGTGGGGATGGGGGTTGCTGCAGCCCATCAGGGCTCCCTTGTTTTCGAAGACTTGGACGTAGTTCACCCAGGGTATGCCGGCCAGCTCGACGGCCTCCCGCCGCCAGGCTTCCACCACCCGCTCGATTCCGGGCTGGTCCATGCGGGCCAGGGTCAGGTCGTGGCGGGGCGAGAAGCAGATCACCCGGCACCGCCCCCGCTCAGCGACGGCAGCGAGTAAACCGGGGTCCGACAGCGCGCCGGCCGGACTGTCCGGCAGCAGGGCAGGGAAGTCGTTGTCGAACGAAAAGGTGTGCAGGTAGTCCGGGTTACGCTCTCCGGAAGCGCGCAGGTTGCCGGGACACAGGTAACAGGAGGCGTCGTACCTCGGCAAGTGTTCGGCGGCCGGCGTCTCGGTCTGTCCACGCCAGGGACGCGACAGGCGATGGGGCGAAACCACCACCCACTGACCGGTCAGAGGGTTCCGCCGGCGATGCGGGTGCTGCTGCAGGTCGAAGGGGTCCGTCCGGCGGCTTCCCGGCGCCGCTTTCATGGCGCTGGATGATACGGAGGCCGACCGGGCGAAACAAGGCGCCTGACGAACGGGCCTCGGAGCGGCTGGTGGCACGGAGCTGGAAGAACCTTTGACCAAAGCTGAGGCTCACCGTCCTCTGAGAATGGTCCCCGCGCCAGGACTTTGCAGCGTTTCAGGGGGAAGCCTCGGCAGTCGCCTTTACCTGTCTGGTGCGGCCCATAGCCAGCAACAGTCCGGAGAGCAGGACGCCGGCCGCAAGTAGAACGGGCATCCAACGGCTCCCCCAGCCCACCAGCCAAACCGACAGCAGCAGGGAGCTCCACAGGGCTGAAAGACTCAGGAGCCGGACGTTAGGATCCAGCCGGCCGGTCTCGCAGTAGGAGCGCACATGGCGGCCGATCCAGCGGTTCGCCACCAGACGCCGGCTGATGCGTTCGGAACTGCGGGTGAAGCAGGCTGCCGCCAGCAGCGCAAAGCAGGTGGAGGGCAGGACCGGAAGCACCAGCCCCAGTGCCGCCAGGCCCACTGCCAGCGTTCCGGCGGCCAGCAGGACTCGGCGTTGCCAGGGGTTCCTGCCGGCGGGATACCTGTCTTGGAGAACCGGGACGGTAGCCATGATTTTGGGTCCGACGACTTAGATGATCGGCAAGAGCCGAAGTCTTCTTCAGTGCCGCCGCTCACAGGCAACCACCCGTTGCCGTCGGGAATGGGGACAGTCCCCAACCCCGGGGCATTGGGGACTGTCCCCAACGAATTCCGACGGCCCGCATTGGGGACTGTCCCCAACGGGTAGCGGACCGGGGGGAGGGGCACTAGAATGGCAGCCGGTTCAGTCCAATCACCGAGGAGGGGAGTCTTTCATGCATATCGGCTGGGCCTTCCCGCTCTTGCTGCTGCTGGCTTCACCCGCGCCGCCGGAGCCCGGACGGCGGGTTGGGATCATCGGTCTGGATACCTCCCACGCCACTGCTTTCACCAAGATTCTGAACGACCCCGGCGCCGGCGACCGGTACGGCGGGTACCGGGTGACGGCAGCCTTCCCGGAGGGCAGCCGCGATATCGAGTCCAGCGTCAGCCGGATTCCGCGCTATACCGCCGAGATGCGGGAGATGGGCGTGGAGATCGTCGGGTCGATCGATGAGCTACTGTCCAGGGTGGATGTCGTGCTGCTGGAAACCAACGACGGCCGCCGGCATCTGGAGCAGGCGCTGCCGGTGTTTGCGGCCCGCAAGCCGGTGTTTATCGACAAGCCGTTGGGAGGCAGCCTGGCGGAAGTGGTCGCCATCCTGGAAGCGGGTCGTCGGTTGGGCGCACCGGTTTTCTCGTCATCTCCGCTCCGATACTTCAAGGGATGGAATGACGCGACAGCCGGCGCCGGGTCCGTCCACAATGCCTTTGCCTGGAGCCCCGCCCACCTGGAACCCACCCACCCCGACCTGTTCTGGTACGGCATCCATGCGGTCGAACAGCTCTATGCCGTGATGGGACCCGGCTGCGAATCCGTCGTTCGGGTTCACAGCGAAGCGGCGGACGTGGTGGTGGGGACCTGGGCGGGGGGACGCACCGGCACGGTTCTCGGGACCCGCAGCGGCAAGTTCGATTATGGCGGAATTGCCTTCGGGGAGGAACGGGTGGTGCCGCTGGGTTCCTTTGACGGCTACGAGCCGCTGGTGGAGGAAATCGCCCGTTTCTTCCGCAGTGGACAAGCCCCGGTGGCGGCGGACATAACCCTGGAGATCTACACCTTCATGGAAGCTGCCGACGAAAGCAAGCGTCAAGGCGGTGTTCCAGTCCGCCTGACCGATGTTCTGCAAGAGGCCCGCACCGAGGCGGCGGGCCTGCTCCAGCGCCTGCTGCAGCGGTAGGTTGGGGCGGCGGATCCGCTTTGGGGCGTGAAGGAGGAGTGCAGATGGCTCGGAGAATGAATCGACGGCAGTTTGCAGTCTCGTCCATCGGGATCGCGGCGGGCGGGGCGGCGCTCGGCCGGCCGCTGGGGGCCAACGACCGTATCCGGGTAGGGGTCGCCGGCATCCGCGGTCGGGGAGGCGAGCTGGCACGCTGGTTCGCAGAACGTCCTGATGTGGAGGTGGCTTACCTGTGCGACGTCGACAGCCGCCTGTTTCCGGAACGCGTCAAGGAGATTGCCGGGATCTGCTCCCGGGAACCCCGATGCGTGCAGGATGTGAGAGTCGTCCTGGACGACCGGGAGGTGGATGCGCTGGTGGTCGCCACTCCCGACCACTGGCATGCCCTGCAGACGATTTGGGCCTGCCAGGCGGGCAAGGACGTCTACCTCGAAAAGCCGGTTGCGCACAACATCCGGGAGGGACGCAAGATGGTGGAGGCCGCCCGCAAGTATGGTCGGGTGGTGCAGGTCGGAACCCAGACCCGCAGCGCGGAGTATCTGTACCTCGCCAAGGAAGCGATCAGGAACGGCGATCTGGGCGAGATCCATCTGGTACGGGTCCTCAACAGCAAGGTCCGCCCCACCATCGGTCACACACCGGAGGAGCCGGTGCCTCGAGGAGTCGATTACGACATGTGGCTGGGGCCGGCTCCGCTGCGGCCGTTTTCCATGAACCACTTTCACTATTCCTGGCACTGGTTCTGGGCCTATTCGGGGGGAGACATCATCAACGACGGGGTGCACCAGATCGACCTGGCGCGTTGGCTGGCGGGGGTGACGATTCCCATGTCCGTCTCTTCCACCGGGGGAATTCACCATTTTCGGGACGAGCAGGAGACGCCGGATACTCACGTCGTCAACTGGGACTTTCCAGGCCTGACCATGATCTTTGAACAGAGCCTGTGGAGCCCTTACCTCAAGAAGATGCCCATCGCCCTCCGGGACTTGGATGACCTTCCCAAGTGGCCGTTTTCGGGAACCCGGATCGAGTTATACGGCACGCGTCAAATCATGTTCTTCGAGCGCCACGGTGGCGGCTGGCAGACCTTCGACGCCGACGGAAACTCAACCCGGGTCGAGCCGGGCCGTTTCACCAACCGGGAACACATCGCCAACTTCCTGGACTGTATGCGGAGTCGCGCGACTCCGGTGGCGGACATAGAGGAGGGCCACCTGTCCACGCTGCTGTGCCACTATGGGAACATCGCTTACCGTTGCGGCTGGAAACTGGCCATCGATCCGGAGACCCAGGGATTCCCGGATGACGACGAGGCCGCTGCGCTGGTCAGTCGGACCTATCGTGCCCCGTGGATCCTGCCGGAGCAGGTGTAGGGCGGGCAATCACCGTCATCAGGCCCCAGAGCCAGGATACGCGGTAGCGGTCCAGCCGCTCCACCCGAAAGCCGGCCTCTTCGAGGATTTTCCGGCACCGGCGGCTCCCGTACATCTGGACGTGGGCGGGATCGGTCAGACGGAGGTACCAGTCGCAGAGGCGACACCAGACGTAATCGTCGCACCAGTCGGTTAACTGGAGCGTTCCCACCGGTTTGAGGACGCGGGACATCTCCCTCAGTGCCGATGCGGGGTCAGGCAGGAAGTGAAACGAGTTCGAACAGACCACCGTGTCGAAGGAACGATCCGGGTAGGGAAGGGCAACGGCGTCGGCGTTGGCAAGTCGGAAATGGGGTCCGCGGCGGGCGGCGAGTTTGAGCATCTGAAGACTCAGGTCCGCGCCGGTCAGGCCGGCGGCCGGGTACCGCGCCTCGATCTTTTCCAGCAGCCGGCCGGTGCCGCAGGCGATCTCCAGCAGGCGATCACCAGGCCGCACCGGGAGTCGGCGCAGGGTCTCATCGGCGGTGGCCTCGACGTAGAAGTGCCAGCGGCGTTCGTATTGCCCCGCCAGCCGGTCGTATTCGCGGGCGACGGCGCGGCTGTGGGCGACGGTGTTTCGGCGCGTTCGGCGCATGCAGGGATTGTACGAAACAGCCGCCGCGTGCCGGCCGGTCCCCACTGACGACACCAACCGGGTCCGGGAGCGGTGATCTGGTGGGGAAGGCGCGGGGACTGTCCCCAAGAGTGCCCTGAGAGTGCAGGGACTGTCCCCAACGTGATCCCGCCGAAGCCGTGGGGACTGTCCCCAACGGTGAATCCTGGGCTCCCGGGGGGCGTCCCTGCGGGACTCGCCGTGCTTTCGGACCACGGCGGTTTCCGGGAGGAGCAAACCTTTGAACCTCCGAGCCCTCCGTGCGTTGACAGGATCCGCCCTCCGCTTTAGTCTCTCGAACACCCGTCCCGTCATCCGCATCCGCGGCAGTGCCGGCGGGTAAAGGAGCTGAATACCGGTGATCGTGAAACGCTGCACTCCCGACGAAATTCTTGCCCGATTGCAGGACAAGGTCCGGCGCCGGCAGCCCGTCTTCATCGCCAGTGCCGGCAGCGGGCTGGTGGCACAGCTTCTGGAGGAAGCCGGGGCCGACTGCATCAACACCTTCTCGGGTGCACGCTTGCGGGCCAACGGAATGGGCACCATGTCCATGATGTGGCCCATCCTGGACAGCAATGCCCAAACGCTGCGTTATACCCAGGAAGACATCCTGCCCGCCCTGAGGGGTCGAGCGTTTGTCTGTGTGTGCCTGAACGCCAACGACCCGCTGCGGGATATGCGGACGGTTCTGCGGCAGTGTCTGGACATGGGGGCGCCGTCGGTGAGCAACATCGGGCCCTCCATCAGTTACGTCGACAAGGGCAGCACCATCCGGGCCGTGCTGGAGCGTTCGGGGATCACCTTCCAGAACGAGATCGACATGCTGGCTTTGGCCCGCGAGATGGGCATGATAACGGTGGGTTTGGCCTTCGACCTGGAGGACAGCCTGAAGCTGGTGCGGGAAGCGAGGCCCCACCTGTTCTGTTTCCATGCCGGGACCACCAAGGGCGGCCGCGTGGGCTTCGACAGCGGGGAGACCATCGAGGAAACCGCACGCCGTACCGAGGCGGTGTACCAGGCGGTCCGTGAGGTGGCGCCCGAGACCATCCTGATCGCCCACGGGGCGGCCATGGAGACGGTGGAAGACACTCGCTACATGCTGCAACATACCAGCGGTCACGGTTTCTGGACGGGTTCGTCGACTGAACGCCTGCCCATTGAGCGTGCGGTGGGCGAGACAGCGCGCCGGTTTGCGGCGTTGAGGTTCGAGTCATGACACCGACGGTGGCGGTGCTGGCCACCCTGGACACCAAGGCGCAGGAGGCTGACTTCCTGCGGGAGCAGATCAGGGTTCACGGTTGCCGGGCTCTGATCGTCGATCTGGGAGTGGTCGGTACTGCCGGCACCGCCGCCGACCTGAGCCGTGAACAGGTGGCGGAGGCCGGAGGGCGCTCCCTACAGGAACTCCTCAGGGCTCCGACCCGCCAGGAAGCGGGTCCGGTGATGGTGGCGGGGGCCACGCGCCTGCTGTTGCACCGGATCGAAGGGGGGGAGGTGCAGGCGGTGATCGGCCTGGGAGGCACCCAGGGAACCAGCAGTGCCACCGCCATCATGCAGGCCCTGCCTTACGGATTTCCGAAGCTGATGGTTTCGACTGTGGCGGCCGGTGACTGCAGCTCGTTTGTCGGGGTCAAGGATATTGCCATGCTGTTCAGCGTCAGCGACCTGCTGGGCCTGAACCCCCTGACCCGGATGATCCTGGCGAACGCGGCGGCGGCGGTTTGCGGGATGGCCAGTTCCCCGGCGGAGGTGGGAACACGGCACGGGGACCGGCCGGTAGTGGGGATGACCAATCTGGGGGTGCTGACCAACGGAGCGATGCACGCCCTGCGCCTGTTCCAGGAACGCGGCTGTGAGGTGATCGTGTTCCACGCCGTCGGCAGCGGGGGTCGGGCCATGGAACAGATGATGAAGGAGGGCCTGATCGACGCGGTCTTCGACTACGCTTTGGGCGAGATCGCCGACGAGCTCTTTCACGGTTTGCGCGCGGGAACACCGGAAAGGCTGACGGTGGCGGGCCGTTTGGGGTTGCCGCAGGTGGTCTGCCCCGGCGGAACGGAACATCTGGGTTTCATCGTTCCTCCCAACACCGTGCCGGAGCGCTGGCAGACCCATCGGTACGTTTTTCACAGCCCCATCATCCTCGCCCCTCGGCTTTCGCCCGACGAGTTTCGCTCGGTCGCCCGACAGATCGCCGCCCGCCTCCGCGCCGCCGGCGGCCCGGCGACGCTGATGTTCCCTGCCCGGGGGACCAGTCGTTACGCGGTGCCGGAGGGTCCGCTGCACGATCCCGAGGGGGATCGTTTGTTTCTGGAGGAACTGCAGCGTTGTTTGCCGCCCAACGTGGAACTGGTGGTGCGTGACGCCGGCGCCGAGGACCCGGCATTCGTCCAGGAGGCCGTAGAGCGTTTGGTGGGAATGCTGGGGAGTCGGGAGGCGGGACACGGCGGCGGGAAGTAGGAGTCGGGGGTCGGGAGTCGGGAGTCAGGAGTCAGGAGTCAGGAGTCGGGAGTCGGGGCTCAGGAGTCGGGAGTCAGGAGTCGGGAGTCGGGAGTCAGGAGTCGGGAGTCAGGAGTCGGGAGGCCACCGCCAGCGCGGATTCTTCTCCTGACTCCTGACTCCTGTCTCCTGACTCCTGACTCCTGTCTCCTGACTCCTGACTCCTGACTCCTGTCTCCTACTCGCGGTTCTCCGGTGCCGCCAGCCGGTCCCAGTCGGTGCCGCGTCCCGGACGGGGAACGGTTCGAACATCCACGTAAAGGATGGTGTCGGCGGCCGCCCCGTAGGGTGCCTGCAGGACTTCTCTGCCTTCGAGATCCATCACCAGCGAACAGCCGATGCAGTTCCAGTTCCGCCACGGCCCTTCCTCGACCCGTCCCACGTTGCTCACGCCGGCGATCCAGATCCTGAATTCTCTGGCCACGGTGCGGTACGGGACCCGCCAGGTGTCGCCGTAAGGCTGTTTGAGATTGTTGTGGTCGGGGGGCACAGCCCAGGCGGCGGGGGAGAGAATCAGATCGGCACCCATGTAACCCAGCGAACGCAAGAGCGTGTAGTGGCGGGCGGTGGCGTCGGCGCAGATGAGGACGCCGACGGTCCCGTATTCCGTGCGGGCAACGTTCAGGCGATCCCCCTGCTCGTAAAGGTCGTGGGCGATGTCCAGCTCGTTGAGCTTGCGGTGTTTCAGCAGGAGGTCGCCCCGGGGACCGATGAGGACCGCTGAGTTGTAGATCCGATCCCCGTCGCGTTCGGTGAGACCGGCGCAGACGTAGATCCGGTTCTGGGCGGCCGCCCGCATCAGGCGCTGCACGGTGGCACCGCCTGGGATCTGGGCGGCCAGTTCCCGGGCCGAAGGGTGAGTCCAGCCGAGGTCGCACACCTCCGGGAGCAGGGCGATGCCGGCGCCCTGCCGAGCCGCCTCGCGGATCCGTTCCTCGGCCCGCGCCAGGTTGCTTTCCAGCCGGCCGCCTTCCACCAGCATCTGGACCAGCGCCAGCTTGAACTCACGTTTCACGTTCTGGCTGCTCACAAAGGTCTCTCTGATCCCGCCCGCCAGGACGGCGGCGGTCAACAGGGCAATCAGCCGGGTTCCCGGGCGGCGGCTGGCGGGTGGAATGGACGGACATGGACTGGCACGGACGGACACAGACGGACACGGACGGGCACCGGCACGTTCACTTGCCATGGCGGTCGAACCAGTTCAGGATACTCAGCACCTTGGCGATATGGTGGCTGGGGCGCCGCGAGATCCCGTGAGGCTCCTCGGGCACCCGTACCAGCACGGTATCCACACCCAGCAGCTTCAGCGCCTGATAGTACTGTTCCGACTCCGACATGGGAGTACGGTAGTCCTCCTCGCCGGTCAGGACCATGGTGGGGGTCCTGACATTCCTGACCACGGAAAGCAGCGATCGGCTTTCGTAATGCTGCACGTGATCCCAGGGCAGGCCGGGAAACCAGTACTTGCTCACGAAGTTGCCGATGTCCGCGGTGAGGACGAAGCTGTACCAGTTGATGACCGGATAGACGGTGACCGCCGCGCGAAAGCGGTCGGTACGGCCGATCATCCAGCAGGTCAGGACGCCGCCGCCGCTGCCGCCCGTGACGTAAAGGCGTTGGGGATCGATATAGCCTTTCTGCAGCATGGCGTCGACGCCGGAATTCAGATCGTAGAAGTCGTCGCCGGGATAGGCGTGGTGGATGAGGTTGCCGAACTCCTCACCGTAACTCGTGGAGCCCCGGGGGTTGGTATAGAGAACCACATAGCCGCGGGCGGCCATCAACTGTTTCTCGATGTCGAACCGGAGTCCATAGTTGGCAAAGGGGCCGCCGTGGATCTCCAGGATCAGGGGATACTGCCTGGAAGGGTCAAAATCCGGTGGTTTGAGGATCCAGCCTTGGATCTCACGGCCGTCCCTGGATGACGGGTAGCGGATCTCCTCCACGGTACCCAGTCGGCGGGTAAGCCAGAGGTCGTCGTTCACAGCGGTGAGGAGGCGGGGGGTGGGCTCGTCCAGGGTGGCGACGGCCACATCTCCAGGCCGATCGGGGGAGGTCACGGTGAAGGCCAGCCGGCCGTTGTCCGATACGCTGACGGCGGCACCGCCCCCGTAAGCGCTGGTGGTGCTCCCCAAGCCGGAGGCCAGTTCGCGGGGACGCCCCTGCAGGTCGACATGGAAAAGTACGGTCACTCCGCGACGGTCGGTGGTCAGCAGCAGGCCCTGACTGTCCCGGGTCCACTCGGCGCTGTATACGTCCAGGTCCCAGTTGTCCAGCAGCACCCGCGGGCGGCTGCCGTCGCGCTCGCACAGGTAGAGGCGGGTGACCTGGTATCCCTGATAGCGGTCATCGAAACCGGTATAGGCAATGAATCTGCCGTCGGGTGAGACCGACGGCTGGCTGTCGGGGCCACGGCGGTCGGTGAGCCGTCGGATCTCGCCGCCCGGGACGGAAAACTCATAAAGTTCGGTGTCCAGCGGTTCCAGCTCGAAGTCGTCGCGGCGGTTGGCGGAAAGCAGGACTGCGCGACTGTCCGGCGCCCATACCGGCCGGCTGGCCCGGAAGCCGGTGCCCCCGTGATGGTAGTTCCCAGTTGAAAGCTGGCGGGGAGTCCCACCTTCGGCGGGGACAATGAAGAGATGGGTGTACCCCGGCTTCAGGTAGCCTGGTCCGTTGAACCTGTAGACCAGCTTGTCGATGATGCGGGCGGGATCAGCCCACTTGGCGCCTTCCGGGGGGCGGGGCATACCTTCAACCCGGGGCAGTTCCTCCGGCACGTGCATGGTGAAGGCGATCCACTTTCCGTCGGGCGACCAGGCGATGGAGTCCGGCGGCTGGGGGAGCCGTGTCAACTGTTGCATCTGGCCCTGTTCCAGCCAGTAGCGGTGGATCTGCGGCGTTCCTGACCGATCCGACACGAAGATCAGCTCCCGCCCGTCCCGGGACCAACGAGGGCTGTGGTCGTTGAAGCTCCCGCTGGTGAGTGGCCGGTGCCCGGTGCCGTCGAAGTTGACAATCCAGAGATTGCTCTTACGTTGATCGGTCTGGATGTCGGCAAAGCGCCGAACATAGACGATACGGCTGCCGTCGGGGGAGATCTGGGGGTCTGCCACCAGTTCCAGGTTGAAGATGTCCTCCGGCACCAGGCGGTCCGGTGAGACCGGCGCCGCCAGCAGGCCGGCGGCCAGCGCTGGGGCCCACAAAAGGCAGAGGCTGCGTTTCAGCATCGGGGGACTCCGAAGGGTCAGGACAGGTTCAAAGGTTCAAGGGTTTGACCCAACCTCGAAGGTGAGGGTCGTCCAGTAGCTCTCATAACTGTGATCCTGGGTATCGACGCGGAACAGGTGGATGCCGCGGATGTACCAGCGTCCGGCCTGGGACAGGGGGATGCGGGCTTCGCCGTCAGCGTCGGTGTTCGCCTGAAACGCCTTGCCGCTTTGGCCGGCAAAGCCGGCGTGGAGGGTCAGGCCGGGCAGCGGCGCCCCACGAAAGAGCACACGCACCGGCAGCGTGTCGCCCGGGCTGAGGCGGTACGGGTTCTCGAGAGGCAGGATTTCGATCTCCAGGCCCGAGGGTCGGGAACAGTCCTGGGCGGCCGAAGCTCCCACCTGAAACAGTGCCTTGACGTACTTGCTATACTGCTCCACCTCGTCTCTGGCGCTGATGCCGTCCCGCTCCCGCTGCTCGAGGACGGTAGGGATCCCGTCGTGCTGAAGATACTCGGTGAACTCCTGGCCGGTGAGCCGGATCTTGTTGGGTTTGGTGGCGACAGCGAGCCAGTAGGTCCCGGCCGCCGGCGGAGTGAACGGGAGATGGAGCCAATCACCGTGGACTTCCGGGGTTGGGGGGGTGAGGGGGTTGCCGTCGGGTCCCAACAGGACGAGCCGGGCCAGACGGGCCGGAGCGACCGCGTTTTCAGAATGGGCGTAAATGGTACCGTTGCCGGCCCGCACCACGATCAGCTCGCCCGGACTTGGAAGACGGAAGGTGTCCGCTTCGAGCCATAGATCGTGGGCCAGGAGGGGAGAGAGGAACAGCACCAGGAGAACCGGCGCCAGTCGAGCAGCATGAGCGATCATGGGGGGATTATCGCCCATGGAACCGCCCGGCCCAAGGGGGTGTCGCCTTGCTCCCGGCCGTCATCCCTGGCCGAGGCGGCACCCGACAGGCTCCGAGCGCCCAAGTCCGGCAGGATTGGTGGAGGCGGTGGGAATCGAACCCACGTCCGAAAGCCTTCGCCGGCCAATTCTACATGCTTGTCCGGTCTCTCTTTTTACCCCGATCCGGCATTCGAGACCGGCAGACGGACCGAATCAGGGCCTCCAACTCAGGTTCTCGCCGACTTCCATGGAGAGATGAAGCCGGCGAAAAGTCCGCTTGATGACGCCTCGTTCCATCCTGCGGACCGAATGGAGGAGACGGCTGCGTATTGCTTACGCAGCTAAGGCTAACTCATCGTTGGCACTTATCAGGTTTGCCAATTTTCACGAGGGTTGGCGCCTCGGCATGCATCGACCGCCTCAATTGCTCCCGTCGAATCCAGTTCGCCCCCTTTCTTCTGATGACAGCCTATCAGATGCCGCTGGGGCACTCCGGGTTGCACCCGCCGCCGTTCCACACCGGACCGCCCGTACCTGGTAGCACAACGTAAACTCCCGCTTCCGGTCCAGACCGTCCAATGCCGTGCAGGCCAACGGGGCGAGAAAGCAGAACACCCCCAATGCCGCCAGCTCGAGGGGAAAGCATACCACCCGCCGCCAGCCCCGCAGATCCTGAAACAGCACCTTGGGGATGTAGGTCAGGCGGTGCCCCAAATACCGAAAGTAGCCCCCCATGGGTTCGATCTGCCAGCGATCAAACCCCGCCGCCTGAAGCATCGTCTCCAGAGCGAAGCGGGTGAAACGGAAGTAATCATGCGGTTGCTGATGCTCGTGCCAGCCCTGGGGTGCGGTCAGGTAGAGGACTCCGCCCGGCTCCAGCACTCTCGCCAACTCGGACAGGACCGCCCGGGGATCCGTGACGTGTTCCAGCACCTGCGTGTTCAGGACCGCATCGACGGACGCCGTGCGCAATGGCAGGGCAGCGAGGTCGGCTCTGAGGTCCAGGCGCGAGTAGTCCCACGCATGGTCTCCCACGCCGAGATCGACGGCGATGTAACGGCACCCTCTGAAAAGAGCCCGGAACCGGGACTCACCGGCTCCAGCGTCCAGGACCACGCGATGAGCGGCGCCGGCAGCGGAGGCCACGAAATCCCGCAGGGAGAACTCCAGGGGGTGGATCCACCGCTGCAGGAAGCGGGGAAGCGCCTCAAAGACGCGGTGGTAGAAGCTCCCCATAGCTGCGCTGATGCTATCATCCAGCTCGTGTCCGCCCAACCGTGGTCGACCGGGAGATTGCTCAAGGTCGGACTGACCGGTGGTATTGCCACGGGCAAGAGCCATGTCCTCCGATGCCTTGCGGAATTGGGCGCGGCGGTGATCGACGCCGACCGCATCGCCCGGGAGATCGTCCAGCCGGGTCTCCCCGCCCACCGGGACATTGTCGAGGCGTTTGGGCAGGGAGTGTTGGACAGTCGCGGCGAGATCGACCGCAAGGCCCTGGGGGCCCTGGTGTTCAGCAATCCGGCCCGCCTGAGGCGTCTGAACGCCATCATGCATCCCAGGATTCTGGAGGCGGAAGACGAACGGATCCGGCAGCTCGAAAGTTCCTCGCTCCCCGAAGCGGTTCGGATGGTGGTCGTTGATGCCGCCCTGATGATCGAGGTGGGAAGCTACCGCAAGTATGACCAGTTGTTGATCGCTTACTGTCCACCGGCCACCCAGTTGCGGCGGGTGATTCAGCGGGACGGCATGACGGAGCAACAGGCGCGGGAACGGATTGCTGCCCAGATGCCGCTGGTGCAGAAGCTGGCCTACGCTGACTATGTCATCGAGACCTCGGATGAGCCGGCCCACACGCGGGCGCAGGTGGAGTTCGTCTACCGCGACCTGATCTACCGCCTGGATTGCGGGTCCCTGCCTGTGCGGCGTAAGGCATAACGTCCCACCGTCCAGAGGATCTTGCACCCTGCCCGCAGCACTCCGGAAACGGTTCCGCTGATCTTGGACTTTCCGGCCAGCCGTGCCTCCCAGGAGACCGGCACCTCCTTGACCCTGAGGCGCCGACATCGGGCGAGGATCTGCATTTCGATGGTCCATCCCCAGGTGCGGTCGCTCATCGCCAGTCGCTCCAGCGACGAACGGCGGATTGCGCGGAAGGGTCCCATGTCGTGGTATCCGGTACCCCAACGGAGGTTGACCAGCAGCACCGCCAGTCGGGTTCCCCAGCGCTGGGGAAGGGTCATGGCGGCTCCAGCGGGTCGCCGTCCGAGGACCAGGTCCGCCTGCCCTTCGACCAGCGGGTGCAGAAGGCGGGGGATCTCTTCGGGCCGGCTCGAACCGTCGGCGTCCAGGAAGACCAGCAGGTCCGGCCACGCGCCCAGATAGCGGATGGCGCCCAGGCAGGCGCTGCCATAGCCGCGGGCATCGACCGGCACCAGTTCAGCGCCGGCGGCTCGGGCCCGGGCGGCGGTCCGGTCGCTGGACCCATTGTCGGCGACTACCACCCGGACCTGTCCCCAGCGGTTCGCAGCCCGCAGGCAGCGACCGACCACCTGTCCGACCGTCGCCTCCTCGTTGAGGGCGGGAATGATGATCCCGAGCCGCATCCCTGTTCCGGCCTTGGCTTCCATCGGCAGGGGCCGCGTCAGGGCCGGGTCCACTTCAGAGCGGCGGCCAACAGCGGCACCAGCAGCTCGTGATGACCGGTCAGGCCGATACCGGTCCCGCTGTCGAGGACAGGGCGTCGGAGCACATTTTGCTGCGGCCGGTAATGCTGGATGAAGTCGAGATTGGCGGTGGTGAAGCCTGCCAGCGGCTTCCCGGAGCTGCGAACGGCGGAGACCGCTTTCAAGAAGACCTCCGGCAGAATGACGGCGGAGCCGAGGTTCAGGAACACCCCTCCCCCGTGCAGGCGCTCCACCTCCGCCGTAAAGATCGAGAAATCCACCAGGGAAGCCGCGCCCAGGGCCGCGCCTGAGGCCTCGGGGTGGACGTGAATGATGTCGGTGCCGATCGCCATATGGACCGTGAACGGCAGGTTTCTGCGGTGCGCCCCCAGCACCAGGGACAGGTGGGCATAAGGTGGTTGTCGCCGGTCGAGAAACTCGGCCACCGCCTCCCCAATCCCCGCCGAGTTCCGCCGGCCCTCCGAGATGGCCTCATTGAGCCAGCGTCCGGTCTCCTCGGCCATGCCGAAGGCGCCGTCCGACAGCTCCCGGTCCACGTCCTCCGAGGTTTTGCCCCACAGGGCGATCTCGAAGTCGTGAATCACGCCGCTGCCGTTGGTGGCCAACGCGGTGACGAAGCCCTGCTCCATCAAGTCAAGGAGGATCGGCGCGAGGCCGACCTTGACCACGTGACCGCCGAAGGCCCAGATGATTGCGCGGCCCTGTCGGCGGGCGGCATGGACCGCCTTGACCAGCTCCCGCAGTTGGCGCCCGGCGAGCAGGTCCGGCAGGGAGTCGAAGAAGCTGCTGAAGGAATCTGCACCCAGAACCCGGGCGAAGGCTTCGTGACTCACCTTGCTGGGACGGTCGGACACCGGGTAGCGGCGGATCCGGCCGAAATCGAAGCGGGGAAATCGACTCATTCAGCCCGCCTCGGGCCGGGAAGCCTCCCGGAAGTAGCGCGCCAGCGCGCGGCCCGTGTGGGATTCGGGTACCTGAGCCACGTCGTGGGGTGTCCCCGTCGCCACCACCCGACCCCCTTTGGCGCCCCCTTCAGGCCCCAGATCGATGATCCAGTCGGCACAGCGCACGACATCCAGATTGTGTTCAATCACCACCACGGTATTCCCAAGATCGACAAGCTCCTGGAGAATGTCAAGCAGCTTGCGGACATCCTCAAAGTGCAGGCCGGTGGTGGGTTCGTCCAGGATGTAAAGGGTGTTGCCTGTGGACCGGCGGCTCAACTCCCGTGCCAGCTTCACCCGCTGGGCCTCACCGCCGGAAAGGGTGGTGGAGGACTGGCCCAGCGTCAGGTAGCCGAGACCGACGCGCTGCAGGGTCCGCAGGCGGGTCTCGATGGCGGGGATGCCTTCGAGTACGGAAAGTGCACGCTCCACCGGCAGGGCCAGGATGTCGCTGATGGAGTAACCCTTGTAGCGGACCGCCAGGGTTTCGCGGTTGTACCGGGCGCCTCCACAGGCCTCGCAGTCCACGTAGACATCCGGCAGGAAGTTCATCTCGATGCGCCGTTGGCCGTCGCCCCGGCAGACTTCGCAGCGGCCGCCTTTCACGTTGAAGCTGAAGCGTCCGGGCTTGTAACCCCGGATCCTGGACTCGGGCAGGAGGGCGAACAGCTCCCGGATCGGTGTAAAGACGCCGACATAGGTGGCGGGATTGGAGCGCGGTGTCCGGCCGATGGGCGACTGATCGATCTCGATCACCTTGTCCACGTACTGAAGTCCCCGGATCTCCCGAACATATCCCGGCTCCGCCAGGGAGCCGTAAAGTTTGCGGGAGAGTGACCGGTATAGCACTTCATCCACCAGCGACGACTTGCCTGCGCCGGAAACGCCGGTTACTGCGATCAGCTTGCCCAGTGGAAAGGAGACCGAGACATCCACGAGATTGTGATGGCGGATTCCCAGCAGCTCGATCTTGCGCCCGGTGCCGCGGCGCGTGGGACGCGGCTCGATGCTCACCCGTCGGGCCAGATACGCCCCGGTGAGGGAGCCTGGCGCAGCCGCGATTGCGGCAGGCGGACCCTGCGCTATGACCCTCCCCCCGTGGACGCCCGCACCGGGACCCAGGTCGACCACATGGTCGGCCCGGCGGATGGTCTCCTCGTCGTGTTCCACCACCACCACGGTGTTCCCCAGGTCTCGCAGCCGGACAAGGGTTTGCAGGAGGCTTTCAGTATCGCGGGGATGCAGTCCGATGGAGGGCTCGTCCAGCACGTAAAGCACTCCCCGCAGGCGGGAGCCCACCTGGGTTGCCAGGCGGACGCGCTGGGCCTCCCCGGCCGACAGGGTGTCGGCGCGGCGATCCAGCGTGAGGTAGTCGAGGCCGACGTCCAACAGGAAGGAGATTCGATTGCAGATCTCGTCCAGAATCGGCTGGGCGATCAGCGCTTCCCGCTCTTCGAGCCGGATGCCGGACAGGGCCTCCCCACACTGATCGAGCTGCAGCCGGCAGTAGTCGGCGATGGACCGGTCCCGGAACCTGACGGCCCGGCTCTCGGGACGGAGGCGCGTGCCCCCGCAGGCGCCGCAGGGCGCCTCGACCAGGAAGCTGGACAGACGTTCGCGGCGGGCGGAGCTGGTGGTGCTCTCAATCCGGTTCCGAAACCATCGGTTGAGACCTTCGAAGACCGAGAGATAGGTGAAGTCACCGAATCTGAATTCGATCTTCTCGGGGACTCCGTCGGTCAAGGCGTTCATCACTTGGGGTGGGAGATCGGCGAATCGCGTTCTGGACTCCAGCCCGAAATGCCGCAGGAGCGCCCGACAGCCCTCTCGGAGATAGTGCTCCAGGTCCTTGTCCTCGAGTGTGGTCTCGATCCGATCGCAGGCGGCTTGGGGGTTCCGTATCAGCCTCGTGAGGTCGACTTGGGGAGCGGAGCCCAATCCGTCGCAGACCGGGCAGGCTCCGAAGCGGCTGTTGAAAGAGAAGCTCCGGGGCTCGAGGCGGGGGACGTCGATCCCGCAAGCGGCGCAGGCCATGCGCTCGGAAAACAGCCACTCCTCCCCGCCCCTGATGGAAACCGCCACCAGTCCATCGGCGAGGCGCAAGGCCTGCTGCAGCGACTCCTCGATGCGGGCCTTCTGATTCTCGCCGGCCACCAGCCGGTCCACCACCACCTCGACGGTATGGTTCTTGTGGCGGTCCAGCGGCGGCGGGTCCTCGAGGTCGATGATCTCCCCGTCCACGCGCGCCTTGAGGTATCCCTCGGAGGCGTATTTTTCGAACTGGCGCCGGAACTCTCCTTTGCGGCCGCGCACCACCGGGGCCAGGATCATCAGGCGGGATCCCGCCGGGATCCGCAGGATGCGCCGCACCATATCGTCCACCGACTGCCGGGAGATGGCCGTTCCGCAGGCAGGACAGTGGGGAATTCCCACTCCAGCGAACAGCAGTCGGAGGTAGTCGTAGATTTCGGTAATGGTGCCGACGGTGGAACGGCCGCCACGGGCGGCGGTCTTCTGCTCGATGGAAATGGCGGGAGAGAGTCCATCGATGGCGTCCACGTCGGGTTTCTCGAGCTGTTCCAGAAACTGTCGCGCGTAAGTGGAGAGCGACTCGATGTAGCGCCGCTGGCCTTCGGCATAGAGGGTGTCGAAAGCGAGGCTGGACTTGCCGGAGCCGCTCAGCCCGGTGATCACGGTCAGGGCGTTGCGGGGCAGCCGCAGGTCCAGATTCTTGAGGTTGTGTTGGCGGGCTCCCCGGACCAGGATCGCGTCCAGCATGCTTTCAGGGGGCGACCACGCGCTGGGTGCGGACCTCTCCCTGGCGCACGAAGGTCACTTCCAGCAGACCGTCCCGGGACGTGGTCAGGATGCGGGACAGGTCCGCGGAAGATGCGAGCAGGGAGCCGTTGACGGTCATCAGAACGTCGCCGGCCTTGAAACCCATCTTGCCGGCGAGGCTTTCCTCGATGACCGCCTTGATCAGGAGTCCCCGGCCGCCGGGCACTTTGAAGAACTCCGCCAGTTGAGGGGTTACCGGCTCCACCGTCAGACCCAGCGACTCGGTTGGGTTGACCACCACCGGATAGAACTTGATGTTGTGGGTTTCCACCGTGTTCGAACCGGAGCCCAGAACCCGGGGGATCTCCATCGCCCAGGCCGTGGCGGGGGGCCGGGAATCCGCCCATGATTGAAGCCGGGGCCTCAGCTCGACGGACTGTCCGCCGCGCTCAACCACCACCGGCGTCTGGGCACCCGGACCCAGCCAGCGGATGAGCCGTACGAACTGACTGCGGGACCAGATGTTGCGGCCGGCCACCTTGAGGATCAGATCGCCGGGCCGGAGGCCCGCCTGATCCGCCGGGCTTCCTTCCACCACTTCCTTGACCTCGACCCGACGGGTCTCATCCTTGATGAAGACCCCCAGCCAGCCGGCCTGGACGTTTCCCCCCCGGGCAAGGACCTGCTGCAGGGACTCGCGAACCGCCGCGGCGGGGAGCACCCGCAAAGACCGGATGTTGCGGCTCAGTCCGATCCGATCAGCCTGGGTTACGAAGCCGAGGAAGCGGCCCGCTTCATCGAGCAGCAGGCTGCCCTCAAGGGGGAATTCCTGCCCTTTCTCCGGGAAGGTGCCGCGCAGCTCCTCCTCGATCTCGATTTCGCCGGGAACCGCCGACGCCGGCTCGAAGCGGATCTGTCTCCAGCCTCCGTCCTTCCAGCCGGTTACCCGGAGCGGGCGGCCTTCGGCGAGCATGCCCAGCAGCGCCGCCCGTTGGACCAGGTCGGTCATCCGAAGGACCGCCAGCGAGACGCGCTCATCAATTCCCAGCAGCTTGGCCGGTGTCTGGTTGCCCGGAGGCCAGGAGACCGTCACCTCGACTTTGTCGACGGGAAGGCGCGTCCACGCGCTCCCGACGTAGACCGCCACGTGTCCCCGGCTGTCCAGGACGGCACCCGAGAATTCATTGATCTCGACCACAGTGGAGTAGGGGATCAGGCGGTCGGCATACCGAATGCCGGGAAACCGGTGCCGGATCTGAACCCGCACCACGGAATCGGGGGGTTCAGCAGCGCCATGTCCGAAACTGTTGCCGAAGGCTGGAGACGACGCTGCCGCGAGACTCAAGGAAAGCAGCAGAGTCGGAGCCAGCCTGCCTGCCCGGGTCTCGTTAATGACTGACATTGCGGATGTAGAAGTCCTCCCTGAGATCGGTCCGCCGGATTTCGATGGTGGAGGGGAGCCTCAGGATCAGCGGTTCCTCCGGTCCTTCGATGACGACTTCTACCATAGGGGCATCCTGGTTCGGAACACCATGGTCCCAGGAAGCCGCCCACCGCTGGTACTCTTCGAGTTGCGGGGTGTCCACCGCACCCAGGCGGTCCCAGGGCCGCACGAGTCCGAGGGAAACCACAACGAAAACGGCGGCGGCCAACGCGAAACGGAGGCGCCGTATCCGGTGGCCGTCCCCGGCGGCCCGGGCAAGCACTTCGGCCTGGAAGGTCGCCGGCACCCGGAATCGGCCGCTCAGGCTTCGGGACAGGTCCTCGAGCTCCAGCAACTCGTCGCAGACGCGACGGCACACCGCACACGACTCCAGATGGTGTGCCACCCGTTCGTCGGCGCGATTTGCCAGGTCTTCGACCAGGCTGAGCTGAACCTGTTCACAATTCATAGAATTCCTGTGAGCTTCTCCCTCAGCAGCATCTTTGCGCGATGAATTCGTGATTTTACCGTACCCACCGAAAGATTGAGAACCTCGGCAGCCTCCTCATAGGAGAGTCCCTGGACCTCCTTCAGGATGAACGCCACCCGATATTTCGGCGACAGCGAGTCGATCGCCGCTTCCAGGCGGCTGGCCTTTTCCTTCTTGTCCAGCGTGCGCTCAGGGCATTGCCTGCTGTCCGGCAGAGCCAGCGGCTCCGCGCGATCCGACTGGAAAAAGTCGATCACGTTGCGGAAAAAGAACCGTCCCTTCCGTTCCCGGCGCCTCAGCTCGTCGATAGCCAGGTTGGTGGCGATCCGGTACAGCCAGGTGGAGAACTGGTATTTGCCTTCGTACCGGTGGGCGTTGCGAAAGACCCGAATGAACGCATCCTGGCTCAGCTCGATGGATCGCTCGTAATCGTGGATGATCCCGTTGATGTAGTTGACAAGCCGGTCCTGGTACCGGTGGACCAGCCGCTCGAAAGCGTGTTCGTCGCCTTCGATGTACTCCCGCACCAGAGTGTTGTCGGCCACGGACACTGCGCCTTGGAGGAGGGCTGCGTTTTCCATACCGTATCTGACACCTTAAACGCCAAATTGGTTGAGAGGTTCCCACCCTCCAACCAATGCACCGTCGGGCATCCGACGCCGCCGGGGTCATTTGGCGTCGTACCAGGAATCGCCCACCGCCACTTCCACCTGCAGCGGTACCTTCAGCTGAACCACGTTCTCCATGGCCTCGCGCACCAGCTTCCGCAGCGAGTCAACCTCGTCCGCCGGGACCTCGAACACCAGTTCGTCGTGCACCTGCAGGACCAGCCGGGAGCGGCTGCCCTCCTGCTGCAGGCGGCGGAAGATCGCGATCATCGCCAGCTTCATGAGATCGGCGGCGGTCCCCTGGATCGGCGCATTGATGGCGGTCCGCTTCGCGAACTCCCGCAGGCTCCAGTTCCGGCTGTTGATTTCCGGGATCGGCCGGATCCGCCCGAACATGGTGCTGACAAAGCCGTAACGGCGGGCGTCCTCGGCGGTCCGCTCCAGCCATTCCCGGACTCCCCGGTAACGGGCGAAGTAGTCGTCGATGAAGCGCTGGGCTTCGCTGCGGTCGATCTTGAGGCTGCGGGCGAGTCCGAAAGGACTCAACCCGTAGATGATGCCGAAGTTGATGACTTTCGCCCGGCGTCTGAGTTCGCGGGGATCCAGCCCGCTGTTGTCTCCGAAGACCTCCCGGGCCGTCCGTTCGTGGATGTCTTCGTGATTTCGGAACGCCTCCACCAGGACAGGGTCCTCCGAGAGGTGGGCCATGACCCGCAGTTCGATCTGGGAGTAGTCGGCGGCCAGGAAACGCCAGCCCGGTTCCGGCACGAAAGCTTTTCGGATCCTGCGTCCCTGTTCGGTCCGGATGGGAATGTTCTGCAGGTTGGGGTTGCTGGAAGACAGGCGGCCGGTGGCGGCAACCACCTGGTTGTAAGTGGTGTGGATGCGTCCGGTGCGCGGGTTCACCAGCTTGGGCAGGGCGTCGAGATACGTGTTTTTGAGCTTGGTGAGCTCGCGGTAATCCAGGATCTTCTGGGCGATCTCGTAGGAGTCGGCCAGCTCTTCCAGCACCTCCACTCCGGTGGAAAGATGACCGGCCTTCCCGGCGCGGCCGCCGGCGGGAAGCTGAAGTTTCTCGAAGAGAATGTAGGCAAGCTGTTTGGGAGAGTTCAGATTGAATTCTTCTCCCGCCAGCCGGTAGAGTTCCGCCGTCAACTGTTCGATCTCCCGGGCCAGCTCTTCGGACTGGCGGGCCAGCAGGGAACAGTCGACCCGCACGCCCCACAGCTCCATTGCCGCCAGCACCTCGACCAGGGGCAGTTCAATCTCTTCGAGGACCCGCCGCAAACCCTTGGCGTCGATTTCGCCCGCCAAACTGTCCGCCAGCAGGCGTGCAGCCGCCGCCCTGCGGCCCAACGCCCCCGGCCGATCTTCGCCCAGCAGGCTGCGGTCCCCGTTCCCATTCAGGGTCAGCTTCAGGCGCTCGGACGCCAGATGCTCCAGGGAGAAATCGCGCTGGTTCGGATCCAGCAGATAGGCCATGAGCATGGTGTCGGTGGTGCGGGACGGCAGCGAGCGCCAAGGCGAGTTCCAGGTGGCAATCTTCCAGGGCTTGAGGTCGTGAAACACCCATTGAGCGTCGCTCGAAAGCAGGCGTTGGACCTGTTCCGGCGCCTGGACCAGCCACGCTTCCGGCACGACCCAGGAGCCGTTGTCACCCGGGCTCAGGCAGAGGGCCTCCACTGCCCCCAACATCGGGTCGTCCTGGCGATACCAGGCGGCGACCCCGACCCGCTTGCCCTGGGTGAGGGCGATCAGTTGCTCCAGCGCTTCCTTGCCGGCGACGATCCGGGTCTTGGTTTCAAGCGCGGGAGTCGTCACCGGCAGTTCCTGCAACAGGCTGGCGAAGCCCAGCTCCTCGTAAACTTTCCTCAGCGCCGTCCAGTCCGGTTCCCGCAGTCGGAGGTCGTCCAGGGTGAGCTTGAGGGGGAGCCGGTCGTAGACCCGCAGCAGCTCCCGGCTCTGACGCACCTGGTCGGCGTACTGTTCGAGACTCTCACGGTATGCCTTGCGCTGGACTCTTGAAGTCTCCGCCAGCAACCGGTCCAGACTGCCGAACTGGGCGATGAGCGCCGCGGCACCCTTTTCACCGATGCCCGGGGCACCGGGTATGTTGTCCGAGGTGTCACCCACCAGGCTGAGGACGTCCACGATCTGTTCGGGCCCCACTCCCCACTTGGCCCTGACCGCGGCGGGGTCGTAGCGGGTCATGGTACGGGTGTCGAGAATGCTCACGCGGTCGGAGACCAGTTGGAACAGGTCCTTGTCGATGGTGACGATCACCACGTCCAGCCCGGCCTCCACCGCCTGCGCGGCGGCGGTGGCGATGACATCGTCCGCCTCGTAACCCTCGCAGGTCAGCACCGGAATCCGCATGGCTTCGCACAGGCGGTGGACCCACGGCACCTGGTCCCGCAGATCGTCGGGCATCTTGGGACGGTTGGCCTTGTAGTCCTTGAACTGTTCGTGGCGGACGGTGGGCCCCAGCAGGTCCATCGCCACCGCCAGGTGTTCCGGCTTCTCCTCCTCGATCAGCTTGCGCAGCATGGTGGTGAAGCCGTAGATGGCGTTGGTGGACTGGCCGCTGCGGTTGGTGAGTCCCCGGATCGCGAAGTAGGCGCGATACAGGTGAGACATCCCGTCGACGAGGAACAGCCGCGCCACGGCCGGTAGTTTACCACCGGCGGGGGAAGCCGTCCCCGGGAAGCCGGCCCATCGGGGTTGCAGGCGCCGGACGGTTGCCGGCCGTCAGAGCTGGCCGTCCTGGGTGGCGACCCGCAGCAGATACTGACCGTAGGCCGACTTGGACAGCTCACGGCCGCGCTGCAGGAGGGCCTCGCGGCTCAGGTAGCCCTGACGGTAGGCGATCTCCTCCAGGCAGGCCACGATCAGGCCTTGCCGCTGCTCCAAGGTCTCAATGAAATTGGCGGCCTGCAGCAGCGAACTGGGAGTCCCGGTGTCGAGCCAGGCGATTCCGCGTCCCAGCCGTTCCACATGGAGGCTGCCGTCCTCCAGGTAGGCGCGGTTGACGTCGGTGATCTCCAGTTCCCCCCTTCCGGAGGGTCGCAGCGAAGCTGCGATGTCCAGGACGCGATTGTCATAGAAGTAGAGCCCGGTGACGGCGAAGTTCGATTGCGGATGCGCCGGCTTTTCTTCCAGATTCACGGCGCGACCCTCGCCGTCGAAGGTGACGACCCCGTACCGCTCGGGATCACTTACCGGGTAGGCGAAAACCGTCGCCCCATGCTGCCGGGAGGCCGCCCGCCGAAGGCTTTCCGAAAGCCCGTGGCCGTACAGCAGGTTGTCACCCAGGATCAGGGCCACCCGGTCATTGCCCACGAAGTCCCGGCCGATCAGAAAGGCTTGGGCGATTCCTTCCGGTCTGGGCTGGACGGCATACTGCAGCCGGATGCCGAAGGAAGACCCGTCCCCCAACAGGTTCCTGAAGGCAGGCTGGTCGGCGGGAGTCGTGATGATCAGAATGTCCCGCAAGCCGGCCAGCAGGAGGACCGAGAGGGGGTAATAGATCATGGGTTTGTCGTAGACCGGCACCAACTGTTTGGAGACGGCCAGGGTGAGCGGGTGAAGGCGGGTCCCTGCGCCGCCCGCCAGCACGATCCCCTTCACGACTTCACTCCTTCCAGCCCCAGACGCTGGCGGCGGTACCCGCGCGCCTGCACGGCTTCGCACCAGTCCAGGTTCTCCAGGTACCAGGCCACGGTGGCACGCAGGCCGGATTCCAGGGTGTGGGCCGGCTCCCAGCCCAACTCCCGCTGAATTTTGGAGCAATCGATGGCGTAACGACGGTCATGCCCTGGACGGTCCTGGACAAAGGTCTTGAGGTCGGCATAGCGTGCCACGCCGGACCGCCTGAGCGCCGGGTTTTCAGCCGCCGGCCGCAGTTCTTCCAGAATGGCGCAGATCCGGTCCACGATCTCCACGTTCCGCTGCTCGCAGTTGCCGCCCAGATTGTAGCGTTCCCCGACCCGTCCGCGGCGTACCACTTCCAGGATTCCGGCGCAGTGATCCTCGACGTAGAGCCAGTCCCGGATGTTGCCCCCGTCCCCGTAAATGGGCAACGGCCTGCCCTCGAGGGCATTGAGCGTCATCAGCGGTATCAGCTTCTCCGGAAACTGGAACGGCCCGTAGTTGTTGGAACAGTTGGTGATCAGGACCGGCAGGCCGTAAGTATGAAACCAGGCCCGGACGAAATGGTCGGCCGCCGTCTTGGATGCCGAGTAGGGAGAATTGGGCGCAGCGGGCGTTTCCTCGGTGAACAGGCCGGTGGGGCCCAGACTGCCGTAAACCTCGTCGGTGGATACCTGCAGGAACCGGAACCCTTCCCGGTCGCCGTCCGGCAGGTGGTTCCACCAGCTCCGGCAAGCCTCCAGCAGATGGAAAGTGCCCACGGCATTGGTTTCGATGAAGGTCGAGGGATCGTCAATGGAACGATCGACATGGGTCTCGGCGGCAAAATTCAGGACCGCCCACGGACGTTCTTCCTCCAGCAGGCTTTTCACCAGCGTCCGATCGGCGATGTCTCCCTGCAGGAACCGGAAGCGGGGATGCCGGCTGTAGGGCGTGAGATTGGCAGCGTTGCCGGCATAAGTCAGCTTGTCCAGGACCACCACCCGCTCGTCGGTGCGGGCCAGGACGAAAGCCACATAGTTGGTGCCGATGAACCCGGCACCGCCGGTCACCAGTTGAGTTCGGTTCAGGGCCATGAATCTGGCCGGAGTTTAGACGATTGGGCGGTGCCTGTACAATCTACAGTACCGGCCGGTGCAACCTCGAGGAGCTGAAGACTGTATGGTGAGGAAACCCTCAGAGAAGGAAGAAGAGTATTTCTTGCGGATGGAGGCGGAGCGGATCAAGCGTCTCCGCGAAGAACACGAACGCAAGCTGGCGGCGGCAGAGCGGCAGCGTCTGAAGGAGCTCCACCACATGCACTGTCCCAAGTGCGGGATGAAGATGACCACCTCCACTTTGGATGGGGTCGAGATCGACCTCTGCCCCGACTGCAACGGCATCTTTCTGGACCCGGGTGAACTGGACAAGCTTCTGGACCGCAAGGCGAGCACTTCACCGCTGGCGAGCCTGCGCAGGCTCTTCCGGTTTTGAAGCCGGTGGGGAAGCGCCGGCGCCGGGGTCCGTTGGCCACGCTCCCATTGGCGCTGGCTGCCGGGCAGGGTGGAAGCGCCTGCTAACATGAGTTAGCGGTTGGAACTGGGAGGCTGCATGAGGAAGCCGATGTCCCATTTTTGCGGCTCGATCTGGTCCGGCGTGCTCTTCGCCGTGAGCACCGGTCTTCTGGCTGGGGGCGTCCCGCAGCCCGACAGCGAGCCCTCGAAAGCTCATCAGGTGGTGGCCCGGGCCATCGAGGCCATGGGTGGAGACGCCTATCTGGGCATGATGCGCACCTCCAGTTCCGGCAACTATTTCCAGTTCCGGAAGGGGCGCAAGTCGTTCGCACGTTATCAGGACTGGACGGTGTACCGGCCGGCCAAGTGGAGGTTCCAGTTGGGCGAAGGTAAGCGCCAACTGGTTCAGATCTACAACCTCGAACTGAACAAGGGCTGGAATCTGGAAGGCCGATCCTCGGTGGAACCGGTTACCGAGGAGGATCTCAATGAGTTCCGCCGCGCGGTCCGCCAGGACATGGATGTGCTGCTGCGTTTCCGGCTGGACGAAGAGGGCATGAATCTTTACTACTACAGTCCCGACGAGGTGGCGGGGCAGGGGGATTACGAGGCGGTGGAGTTTCTGGACGCCACGAACGACTCCGTCATCGTCTTCTTTGACCGTTCCACCGGCCTGCCCGCCAAGCTGGAAACCCATTACACCGACAAGCTGGGCATCCGCCACAAGCAGGAACAGCAATTCTCCAACTGGCACGTGATTCAGGGCGTCAAACTGCCGCTCAATTACGAGGTGTACACCGACGACGAACTGTCCAGCCAGAGGTTCGCTGCCACTTTTCTCGTCAATCCGGAGATCCCTGACTCGTATTTTCTGGAGCCCGTGATCGAGGAGAAAGACCGTAAGACCAAGAAGCGGTGAGCCAACGGTGTAGCCTCCGGGCAACAGCGTTGTGTGTGAGGCGCTACAGACGGCGGTCGGCCCCCGTCACTAACCCTTTGCGGATCAATCCCGCGTGGGTTGGTCCGCCGATTGCACCCTGAGTTCAGTGCATGCAAAGAACCTTGGGTGGTTCGATATCAGCTTCGGGCATCGGCTTGCATACCGGATGCCAGGTTACGATCACCTTGCGGCCGGCCCCTCCCGACACCGGCGTCGTCTTCCGCCGGGTGGACCTCGAGGGCTTCGAGATTGAGGCCCGCCGGCGCTGGGTTTCCCGCGTCGTGTTGGCCACGACCCTGATGAAGCGTGGCGTCATGCTCTCGACGGTTGAGCATCTGCTGTCGGCGTTGTATGGCTGCGGGGTGGACAACGTCTATGTGGACATCGATTCGCTGGAGGTTCCGATTCTGGACGGCTCGGCCCAACCGTTCGTGGAGATGATCGGCCAGGTGGGGATTGTGGAGCAGCCGGCCCAGCGGACCTATCTGGTGGTGACCCGTCCGATCCGGCTGGAAGAGGAAGGGAAGTTTCTGCTCATCGAGCCCGCGGACAGTTTTCTGGTGGCCTATGAGATCGACTTTGCCCACCCCGCCATCGGACGCCAGCGCCTGGAGCTGAGAATCGACCAGGAGTCATACACCCGCGAGATCGCCTTCGCCCGGACTTTTGGTTTTTTCAATGAGGTCGAGGAGCTGCTCAGGAAGGGGCTGATCCGGGGCGGAAGTTTCGACAACGCAGTGGTCGTCGGCCCCGACGGGGTGATGAACGGACAACTGCGGGCCCCCGACGAGTTCGTGCGCCACAAAGTGCTCGATCTCATCGGGGATATCTCGCTGTGCGGGTTTCCCCTGCTCGGTCGCGTTCACGCTTACCGGGCAGGCCATTCCCTGCACACGCGCCTGGCAACCCAACTCGCCGGGATCTCCGGTGCAGTGCGGCGGGTTCAGGAATCCGAGCTGGTGGAGGTGGGGCGGGCGGTCAACCTCTGACCTCCGCGGTCTGCAGTCCACGCGCGCTGAGCGCCCGCCTGCCGGCTGGAAGTCCGTTTTCTCACCCGGTTTTCGCGGAGGGCGCGGATTACTCGGCGCGGGAAATGACCCGAGTGGAATGACCGGGCGCGCCGCCGGCGCACGGTCATCCAAAATGCCGGTAAAGAAGCGTCCCCAACAGGCGGAACAGGGGCAGGGGAAGGTGCTGCAGTAGCGGCTTGGTGCGCCGCAGGGCGTCCCATTCGGGGCCGGCCGGCGGCCGCCGGTAGTAGGTCAGAGCGGTGCGCCTGCCTCCCAGGCGTTCCTTGAACCGGGCGAGTCCTTCATTGTCGAGATCGCACCGTCCCAGATCCAGGCGCTCCAGGCCCTGGGCACAGGCGTCCTGGATGACCCTCCAGAACAGGAGGGGCGTACCGCCGGATGCACTGCGGTCAAGGTCCGAAGCGCCGTACTTGTACGTCAGGCAGCTCCCCCAGCGCAAGGTAACCAGGGCGGCCACCCCAGCGCCCTCTTCGTAGGCCGCATAAACCGCGAGATGATCGCCAAGCTCCCGAGCAAGGTTGTAGAACCACGACAAGGGTTGGGGCGGTGTGCCCTGGCGCCGCCGGGTGAGCAGGTGCAGCCGGTAGAACTCGTCGATCAGGGCCCGGGTGTTGCCGTGGCGTACCTCGAGGCCCTCGCGCTCCGCGCGGCGGACCTTTCTGCGGACGCAATCGTTGTGGAACTGGGTAAAGAGCGCATCCGGACCGGGTTTCAGGTCAATCTCATGGTAGTGAAAGCGGGCTGACGGTTCCCACCCCCGAGCACGCATGACCTCGCCCCACCGGGCGTCGAGCGGTCGCAGTTCCACCGCCGTGCTGTCCCCAAGGGCTGCCGACCCCAGCAGTCCGTCCAGTTCGGCCGGGGTCTCCACCAGGGGCTCACAGTGATCGGAGAACGGCAGGGAGACCAGACGCCGACCGGTCAGGCGGCTCTCCACCCGGCAAAAGACGAGGGCTCGGGCCGGAACGCTCTGTCCCTTTCCGGCAACCAGCGCCATTGCCGGGAACCTGAAGGTCCGTTGCAGCGCGCCCAACCAGCCGGGGGAATGGAAGATTCCGGCGCGCGGGTGGCGCTCCACCATCGACAGCCAGCGCCCGTCCGCCAGCGGATCAACTACCTCGAGTGGGGTGTCTGGATCCCGGGTCAGCGTCACCGTCACCTTCGTTTGGGTATTTGCCTTTCAGTTCCTCGCCTCAGCCTCCCGCCCGGGAACGTCATTCCCCAGGTGGCGGGGCCTCCCCATTATCCCAGAGCCGCGCCGGTGTGACTCCCACCCGCCCTCGGCGGCGCGAAGGCCCTCCCCGGCGGCAGGTCCCGGATCTTCGCAATCGTATAATGGCTGCCGATGTTGCGCTGCCGCCGTCTGGTGCTCCCGCCGCTGCTCCTGATGTTGCTCGGTGCTGCCGCGCTCGAGGCCCAGGACCTGGAGGTTTGGCTGGGGGAGCGGAAGCGGGAGGTGGATGGCAGGCGATTCGGCGGGATCGTGTACTACCGGGCCCGCGATTTGGCCCGTGCTTTTGGGCTGCGGGCGCAGGAAGGACGCGGCCGCCTGCTACTGGCGGGGGCGCGGGGAGAGGCTGAACTGGTGCCGGGCCGACCGCTGGTGGCGATGAAGGGCCAGTACGTGCTGCTGGACGCGGAGGTTCGCCTGCAGGGCAGCGAGTGGTGGGTCCCCCAGGATTTCCTGGACAAAGTGATGGCCGGGCTGCTGGACCGCCGGCTGGAACGTCTGGGTCCCGCTGCGGTCCGCCTCCGGGAAGTGGCCGGGAACCGGGTCCGGGTGCAGGTTTACGCCTACCAGGATCACCTGTCGCTGGTGTTCGATTCCTCTCAGCCCGCGCCGGTGGACGTCCGGGATTTTCGGGACCACGTGGACGTCTCATTCCGGGACTTCCTCACCGAGCCGGAACTGGTCGCCGTGCCGGACCGGCCCTCCCTGATCCGGGACATCCAGTTTCTTCCCGGCGAAGGCATGGGCACCTTCCGGATCACCAAAGGCCCCGAGTTTCAGCGCCTGCGCGACTACCGCCTGCAGGATCCGCCGCGGCTGGTGCTGGAATTTTACCCCCGACCTGAGGCGGCATCCGCCGGTGTAACCGGCGCCGACCAGCCCCCCGCCGCGCCGTCGCGTGGGACGCCGGCGCCGACTCCACTTCCGCCCTTTCCGGCGGCGCCGGCGCGGGCTCCCCAGCCGACTCCCGCCAAAGGAGGAATCATCCTGGATCCTGGTCACGGGGGTGAGGATTCCGGAGTGACCTTTGCCGATCTGGTGGAGAAGGATCTGGCGCTGGACCTGGCCCGGCGGGTGGAACGGAAACTCAGCGACCGGGGTCGGCTTTCCCACCTTACGCGCAGTCGGGATGTGGATCTGGCGCTGGAACAGAGAAGCGCGGTTGCCAACTACTTCCGGGCCGGCGCGTATGTGGGCCTGCATGTGGCAGGCTCCCGCTCCTCCGAGCTGCGGGGTCCGGTGGTTTATCTGCATTCCGCCCCCGAGTCCGCCGCAACCGGGGCGGCGGACCCGTCCGCGCCTGTTCCCTGGGACAGCGCACAGGGCCTGCACCGGGTGGCCAGCGAGCGCCTGGCGTTATTGGTGCAGGAGGAATTGAACCGGCTCTGCGGCACGGAAAACACGGTGCAGCAGGTCCCGCTGGCGGTGCTGGCTCCGGTCTCGGCACCGGCCGTCATTGTGGAGGCAGGGTTTCTGACCAACGGCGAAGACTACGCGATGTTGGCGAACCCGGTCTTTCTGGACCGATTGGCCGACGCCCTGGTTCAGGCGCTGCTCCGTTTCGAGGCCGACTGACCCATGCGCGAACACAAGTGGTTTTTCATCGCCCTGTTCCTGGTGGCTGCAGCGGGATCGCTTGCCTGGTACCTGTTTCTTTCGGAGCGGTCCCGTCTGGCCAGTCTGGAGCAGGAATCGTCCCGGCCGCTGGATCTGGAAAGCACGCTGCTGGAGGAGCGCAGCTCGGGGACCACCGCGGTGACCCTGTTCTTCGCCCGGCCGGGCCGCCTGCCCGGCGACCCCGATTTCCTGGCCGCCGAACAGCGGGAAATGCATGCGGTGGACAGCCGCGTCCTGATGGCTCGCCAGATCGTGCAGGAGGTCCTGAAGGGACCCCAGTCGGCTGAGGAGGGGGCTCCGCCTGACGGAACCGCCGAGCCCGCGGCGGATGCCGGCAGGCTGCGCCAGTTGTATCTCATCGAGGAAGGGACCGCGGTGGTCGATCTGTACCCGATCCCGGCTGCAGCACTGCCGGGAATTGTCGAAGAATACGCGCTGATCCTGTCGATTACCCGCTCCCTGCGGGAGAATCTGTCTGAGGTGCAGCAGGTGAAGTTCCTGGTGGACGGCCGGGAACGGGCCACGTTGGCCGGTCACGTTTCTCTGGCCCGGCCCTTCCGGTAGAATGGCGCCCCATGTCTCAAAGACCGGATGGCCGCCGCCCCGATCAGCTCCGCCCGTTCCGGATCACCCCTGACTTCCTGGTCCATGCGGAAGGTTCGGTCCTGGTGGAGGCGGGCTTGACCCGAGTCGTTTGCGCGGCCTCGCTGGAGGACAAGGTGCCCCAGTTCCTGCGCGGCACGGGCAAGGGCTGGGTGACTTCGGAGTACGGCATGCTCCCCCGCTCGACCGGAACACGGATGGTGCGAGAGGTGTCCAAGGGCAGGGCCTCCGGCCGTACCCAGGAGATCCAGCGTCTGATCGGAAGGGCTCTGCGGTCGGTGGTGGACCTCGAGGCGTTGGGAGAAAGGACACTCTGGATCGACTGCGATGTCATCCAGGCCGACGGCGGAACCCGCACTGCCTCGATCACCGGCGGCTTCGTGGCGTTGGGGCTGGCACTGGACCGACTGCGGCGACAGGGGTTGCTGGAGCGACCGGTCCTGTCCGACTACCTCGCCGCCGTCAGTGTGGGGATCGTCGACGGAGTACCCATGCTGGACCTGGCTTACGACGAGGACGTCTCGGCCGAGGTCGACATGAATGTGGTAATGACCGGCCAGGGGCGCTTCGTGGAAGTCCAGGGAACCGCGGAACGCAGCCCTTTCTCCCGCAGCCGTCTCGATCACCTGTTGGACCTGGCCTGGAGCGGGATCCGCAGTCTGGTGGAGGTCCAGCGGTCGGTCCTGGGCGAGCGCTGCGACGAATCCTCTCTCCTCTCGGTCAAGCATGACGTTGCGAGTTCTGCTGGCCAGCCGTAACCCGGGCAAGCTGCGGGAGTGGGGGGCGATCCTGGCCGGGTTGCCGGTGGAGGTGGTGACCTTGGACCAGGGCTGGCAGCACCTTCCTGACGCTGTCGAGGACGGTACGACGTTTGCCGAGAACGCGCGTCTCAAGGCCCTGCATTTTCTGAAGCTCACCGGACTTCCGGCGATCGGGGAAGACTCCGGTTTGGAGGTGGAAGCTCTGGGAGGCAGACCCGGTGTCTGGTCGGCGCGTTATGGTGCTGATGACTCCGCCCGGATCCGGCGCCTGCTGGCCGAACTGGAGGGGGTACCTCCGCCGAGGGGCGCGCGCTTTGTCTGCGCCCTGTGCCTCGCGTTACCGGACGGAAGCCGTCTGGAGGTGGAAGGCGAGGTCTGGGGACAGATTACGCTGGAGCCCCAAGGTACAGGCGGATTCGGATATGACCCGGTCTTCTACTATCCTCCGGCGGGGTGTACGTTTGCCCAGCTTCCTCCAGACCGCAAGAATGCTGTTTCGCACCGGGGGGCGGCCTTCCGGAACTTCCTGGTCCGCCTGCCCGAGTTTCTGGAACGATATGTTCAGGAACCGCGGGAACCTTCGCCCTGAGATCGCCTCCGGCGCTCACCCCTTCAGGTAACGTTCCGCCACTTCGAAGCCCAGCAGGGAAAAGACCAGCGCCAGCACCATAAACAGGGCGATCTGGCTGAACTGCCCGATCCACATCCAGTGCATCAGCACACCCGTGAATCCGAAGGCGTGACACATGCGAATGCCCCAAAGGCGGGTGCGGGAACCTCGACCGAACCGGAAATGGAAGTAAAGGAAGCCGAAAGACGCAGCGGAGAAGAAAAACAGAGAAGCATAGCGAAAGACCGTCTCCCACTCCACCATCGCCCGGCACGCTCCGTGTTCGGGGGCCCCACCGGAGCGGGGCTTCTGTTTTCTAAGATGCCCTCGCGGCACAAATGTTCCTCGCCCGACAACCGCGAACCGAGCCTCAGGCACCGAAGAAACATTCCAGACCGCGATCGTATTTGTATCGTTGGAAGGTTCGAATTGTCCAGTTCGTCTGCTTCGCAGGTTCCCGTTCCCCGAGCCCTTCCAATGGCGGTTCTTCCGTCCATTCTGCTGTGCGCATCCATTTCCTCCCTCTGCGCTCTGCCCCTGGCGTCACCGGTGTCCGCATGTGCCGGGTCCGCCGCATCTGCGTCGGCGATGGCGAAGAGTGATGACTGGGCGGTCCGGGAGGAGGCGATCCTGCCGGCTGCGGGCTTTGAAGAAGCGGTGGAGCCGGGTGCTTTGCGGAGGGCCTGCTCTTCCAGCGCAGAGGCCCTGGAGCGCTACTTCTTCGAGCACGGTCTGCCTTTCGATCGGACCCTGTTGCGGCGCCACGGCAGGGAACTGTGCCACATCGCCTATGAACCTACGTTGCCCGGCTTCCGTGTGGCGGCGGAAACCGACCCGGTGCGGGAGTTGCTGGTGGATTTTGATGCCACCCGCTTTGTGACCCGGGGGAATGAGGAGCTGGGTGACTCGCTGGACGTATTAAGGGCCATCCTGCGGACTGCCGACCGCCCCCCGCCGGTGACGCTGCTGCTGAATCACGGCTTTCACAGCGTGTTCCAGTCGGCCGCCGAGGCGAGGCACTTCGGAACCGGATGGGAAGTGAGAACCCTGGCGTCCCCCGTCCTGCGGCTCTACAGCCCGTGGGCGCAGGATTTTCTGAAGAGCGGACGGGTGAGGGGCGAGGTGAGGATGCTGGTCCCCCGGCGGCTGTATGAAGGCGACAGGGAGAGCGGGCCGCTTTACGAACCGCTGTTGACACAGGTTGTCCAGGTGTCTCCAGGCGCCGCCCGTTCCCGGCTTTCCTGGGAGGGGGGCGACCTGATGGCGGTCCGGGATCCGCAACGGCCGGAGCGGCTCCTGCTGCTGCACGGGGACGCCGCCCGCCCCTACTGGGGAGACCTGACTCCCGAGGAATATGCTTACGTCCTGAGGCGGGAGTTCGGTGCCGACGAGACCGTGGACCTGAGCGGCCTGGCCGCCCACATTGATTTTGCCGTCAATTTTCTGTGCGGCTCCAGGGTGGCGCTGTTGTCCCGGCCTCTGACCGGCAATTTTGCCTTGGCCCGGGAAGCCCTGGCCTCGTTGATCGGCCGCTTCAACGGCGCGCCTCCGGCCGAGCTGACCGAGTTGCGGGAGCTGATGGGGGCGAGGGGACGGGCAGCGGACGCGGACCTGCGCCGGGCCCTGCGGCGGGCGCTGGAGGCGCGCGACCGCTGGAAACTGCCGCCGGCCGACGATGCTTCCGCGGAGGAGGCCCGCAGGCTGACCCTGTTCGAGGTGAACCGCCTGCTGGCCGACCAGCCGGAGGCCGCCCGGGAGCTGGTCTTTCGGGGCTGGAGCGGACTGGCGGCTCCGCACCTCATCGACGCCCACCTGGCGCTGGTCGCCAGCCAACTTGAAGACCCCCCAGAGGGGTTGCAGGAGCGGTTGTGGCGTGCCGGCAGACGGTTGCAGCGGCTGGGCTTCGAGGTGATCGAGGTGCCGACCATCCAGGTGGATCCGGAGTTGGGGATCCGGTGGGCGGGACTGGCTCACGTGAATTTTGTGTGCCTCGGCGGGAAAGTTTTCCTGCCGCGGTTCGGCTTCGGGGCTGAAGAGGACGCCCTGTTCGAACAGCTTGAGCAGGCTTTGCCCAGCGGCTACACCGTGGTGCCGGTGTACGCCCAGCACCTGCTCCTGCACAACGGCGGGCTCCACTGCATGTTCGGGATGATCCGCTAGCAGCCCGCGGCTCGGACGGACCAACCGCAGCGTCAAACGGAGGCCAGGCCGGCGTTGAGCGCCCCGTAAAGCTGGGCGTCTTCTCCCAGGGCGCTGATCCGCAGCGGAGGAATGTTGAGTCCGTAGCCTGCGCTCCGTTCGCGCAGTGGTCCCAGCAGGCGTTCACCCTGACTGCTCATCCCGCCGCCGATCACGATAACCTCCGGGTCCACCAGTGCCGTAATGTTGACGATGGCCAGGGCGAGATACTCGAACACCTCGTCCAGCAGAGCCTGGGATTCGGCGTCGCCGGCAGCAGCGGCGTCGAAGACGTGATGGGCCTTCACCCGGCTCGGATCTCCCGCCATCGTCCGCAACAGGGTGGTGGGCGAACGCTCCGCAAGAGCGCGGCCGGCCCGGTCGAGTGCATATCCCGACGCCACCGACTCGAACCAGCCGAAGTCCCCGAAGCGACGCTCCCGCTGGCGCGGCGCCAGGACGAAATAGCCGATTTCGGCGGCGCTGAAATGGGCGCCGGCCCAGGTTCTGCCGTCAATGACCAGGCCCCCGCCAATGCCGGTGCCGATGGCCATGAAGAACAGGCTTGCACAGCCCCGGCCCGAACCGCGCCAATACTCGCCCAGGGCGGCCAGATTGACGTCGTTGTCCATTCTGACCGGTACCTGTCCCAGCCGGTGCTGGAGCAGCTCACCCAGGCGCAAGCCATCCCAATGGGGAACATTGGGAACCAGTACGACCTTACCGGCCAGGGCGTCCACCACTCCCGGGACCCCGACCGACACGCAGGCCAGATCCTCGGTCCGGCGGCCCGCAGCCTCCAGCATCCGGTGGACAAGCTGGGCAACCGCCTCGACGTTCTCCGTGGCCGTATCGGCGTCGCGCCGGGTGGGCGCCGAAGCTCGGTTCAGCTCGTTACCCTCCAGGTCTGCCAGCAGCCCCCGCAGGTTGTGGCCGCCGATATCGACTGCAGCGATGACTTTCATAATCCTCCTGGATCGCGGCGCTGGTCAGCGGACTCGGCGCCCTCGGCTGAATCCCGGCTCTCCGCGCGATCCGACCCCTCCGGGCGATCGGAGCGATCAGGGTGATCCACGAGACCGGCGTGATTCGAGGCGACCAGGTCTGTCTCCAGATTGACCATCCTTGCCCGCCGCATCTGCAAAATGAAGTGCTGGAGCCGCTGTTCGGCAGGCTCAACCTTCCTGCCGAACTCATTGCGCAGATCCTCCGCCATCCGGCCTGCGGCGGTCCGGCCGTCGCAGCGGTGCCAGATGAAGGATCCGATCTCATCCAGCCGGATGCGGTACTCGGTCAGGCCGAGCCAGGCGGCCAGCCGCCGACCCCACCGGGACTCACCCAGGCGGGGACGCAAGACGATCACCCGCCCCTCCACCTCCTCCCAGTTGAGTCGTCGGATGGGGCGACAGGTCAGGAACCAGGGCTTGAGCTCCATCAATCGATCTTGACCCCCGGTGCGGAGCCTTTTCGGGCGGCGGCCAGGGGGACTCCGATCAGCAGAAAGCCCAGGACGGGGAAGATCAGCAGTCCCAGCCAGACACTTTCCGCAATCTTGGGCAGCTCCGGCAGCCCCAAAGTGGTGTTGCCCAGCACCCAGAAAGCCAGCAGAACGGCCACCAGCGATTCGCCGGCGATGAACCCTGACGAAAGCAGGACCCCGGCGTTGACGGCGCTGGTCTGCCGTGATTCGGGCACGGCCCGCGCGGCCATCCGCTTTTCCAGCAGCAGGCGCAACAGACCGCCGACGAAAATCGCCGCCGTGGAATAGAAGGGCAGGTACATGCCCACCGCGATCAGCATGGGAGCGGGCGCCTTGATCAGGATCAGGGCGATGCCGAGGAAGATGCCGGAAATGACCAACGGCCAGGCCATGTCGCCCCCGACGATTCCTTTGGCCATCAGCGCCATCAGTCCCGCCTGGGGGGCGGGCAGATCAGCGCTCCCGATGCCGTAGACCTGATCCATCACCACCATGGGGTAAACCAGGGCCAAGGCCGCAAAGACGACGCCGATGATATCCGCCAGCTCCATGCGCCAGGGCGTACCGCCGAGGATGTGACCGACCTTCAGGTCTTGCATCAACTCACCGCCGATCGCCGCTGCACAGCACACCACGCCGGCGACCCCGATCACTCCCATAATCCCGGACTCTCCAGTGACGCCGATGGCGACCATCAGCACGGCGGCGATGATCAGCGTGCTCAGGGTCAAACCGCTGATGGGGTTGTTGGAGGCGCCCAGGATTCCCACCAGGTAGCCGGCCACCGCGGCAAACAGAAAGCCCAGGACCATCATCACCAGGGTGAGGACCAGCGCGCCGCCCACCGACTGGCTGAAGTACCAGTAAAGCAGGAACACCGGGACGGCCAGGAGGGCGATCCCCACACCAACCTTCTTGAAGTCCAGGTCCCGGTCCAGGCGGTTCACCTGGTTGGTCCCCCGGCGCGACGCCTGGATGTCGGTGAAAGCTTTCCCGATGCCGGCGATCAGCGACTTGCGCAGCCGGAACAGCGTGTAGAAAGCCGCTACGATCATGGTGCCGACCGCGATAGGACGCACCTGGCGCAACCAGACCTCTTCGCTGACCTGGACCCAGCTCTCGGTCCCTGAAAGGGGCGCCGTCAGTTCCGGGTTCAGGAACAGGCTCACCGGGACCAGCAGCAGCCAGCCCGCCAGAGCACCCGCAAACAGAACCGACGCGATGTGGGGACCCACGATGAAGCCGACCCCCACCAGCAGGGGTGAGACGCTGGGGGACTCCAGCAGGAGGCCTCCCCGGTAGCTGAACTCCCTGCCCGCCAGCACAATCTTCGAGGTCCCCAGCGACAGAAAGGTGCGGGCATGGTCCGCCACCAACTGGAAGCCGTGGAGGTTCTTGAGGAGCTCCCAGGCTCCCGCGAATCCCATGGCGGAGAATACATAGACAGCGCCCGTCTGGCCGCCCTGTCCCGCTTTGACCAGCTCGCCGGCGGCGACGCTCTCCGGAAACGGCAGGTCAGCCTCCACCACCAGGGTTCGCCGCAGCGCAATGACGAACAGCACGCCGAGGATGCCGCCGATGAGCATGATGGCGGTGCTTTCGAGATAGTGGAGCTCCTCCCAGACTCCGCTGACAACAAAAGCCGGGATGGTGAAAATGGCGCCGGCCACCAGTGCCTCGCCCACCGAACCGGTGGTTCGGGCGATGTTTTCCTCCAGGATGCTGCCTCGCATCAGCCGCAGTGCAGCCATCGCCACCACGGCGGCCGGAAAGGTCGCGGCCACCGTCATGCCGGCTTTCATTCCCAGATAGGCGTTGGCCGCGCCCAGCACGACGGCCATCACCACGCCCAGCACCATGGCTCGCAGGGTGAACTCCGGGAGATCAGAGTCGGCGGGAACGTAGGGTTTGAATTCCTGGGTACGGCTCGCTCCACCTTGATCCGGCTGTTGCATCGGGCCCCTCCTCGCGGTGACGTCGCGGAACTCCGCGGGAATTTAGCACGAGCTGCGGATGGTGCCAAGGAAGTTCCAGCCGCCGGCGCGGCCGGCGCGGGCAGTTGGAGCCGGTTCCCCGCCGAACACCCGGATGTCCCCGGAACGGCACCCGGCAGCCGAACCCGCCGCCGCCTATAATCGGAGCAGGAAGGAGGCCCCGGATGGACCCCGTCATCGCCACCGTGCTGCAACATCTTGAAGTCAGCCACAGTCTTTACCGCAAGGCTCTCTCGGAACTGAGTCTGGAGGAGCTGCACCGGCGTCCGGGTCCGGACTCCAGCCCGCTGATCTGGATTGCCGGTCATCTAGCCTCCGGGCGTTGCGGAATGCTGCACCTGGCGGGCGGCACCCTGGAGTTCCCATGGCCGGATCTCTTCAGCCGGGGCAGCCGGATCGTTGCGCCCCAGCTCTACCCGGCTCTGGAGCAGGTAGTTGCCGTCTGGGATGAGGCCGGTTCCGGCTTGAGGGAGCGGCTGCCCCGTCTGACAGCGGAAGAGCTGGCAGCTCCGGCACCCAGGAAATTTCCGGTGGCGGATCCGTCTCTGCGGGCGGCGCTGGCGTTCCTGACTTACCACGAGGCCTATCACGTGGGCCAGCTCGGCTATCTGCGCAAGATTCTGGGCAGAGAAGGTTTGGTGGGGTGAGGGATGGCGGACAAGCCGTTTCCACAGCAGGCACCGGACGCTGCGGCCGGACAGAAATCCGCCGCTGCCGGGGATATGCCGGCCGACGAGTTCCGGCACTACGGGCATCGGCTGGTGGACTGGGCTGCCACGTACCTGGGGTCCATGGAGCGCTTTCCTGTGCTCTCCCGGGTGCAGCCGGGGGAGATCCGAAGGCGGCTTCCCGCAGCGGCACCGGAAGATCCCGAGCCCATGGAGGAGATCCTGGCAGATTTGGAGTCCATTGTGGTCCCCGGCCTGACCCACTGGAACCACCCCGCTTTTTTCTCCTACTTCTCCATCACCGGCTCGGGGCCGGGGATTCTCGGGGAGTTGCTCAGTGCGGCTTTCAATGTCAACGGAATGCTGTGGAAGACCTCGCCGGCGGCTACCGAGCTTGAAGAGACCGTCGTTGACTGGCTGCGCCAGTGGCTTGGTCTGCCCTCTGAGTTTTGGGGAATCATCTACGATACCGCTTCCACCTCGACCTTCCATGCATTGGCTGCGGCCCGTGAAGCCGTGCCGGGCACCAACTGCCGCGAAGAGGGGCTGGCCGACGGGCCGCGGCTGCGTTTGTACGCTTCGGAGCAGGCCCATTCCTCGGTGGAGAAGGCCGCCATCGGATTGGGCTTGGGTCTGAAAGGAGTCCGCAAGATCCCGGTGGACGACGCCTTCCGGCTGCGGCCGGACGCCCTGGAGGCAGCCATCGAAGAGGATCTTGCGGGCGGCTGGAGGCCGTTCAGCGTGGTGGCCACCGTGGGTACCACTTCAACCACCTCCGTGGACCCTGTGCCGGCCATCGCTGACATCTGCCGCCGCTACGGACTCTGGTTGCACGTCGACGCCGCCTACGCCGGACCCGTGGCTCTGCTGCCTGAAATGAGGTGGGTGCTGGAAGGGTGCGGGCGCGCCGATTCGCTGGTCACCAACCCCCACAAGTGGCTGTTTACGCCGATCGATGCCAGCGTCCTGTTCTGCCGCAAGCCCGAGGTCCTGCGCCGGGCGTTTTCGCTGGTCCCCGACTACCTGAGAACCAGTGAGCCGGCCACCAACTTCATGGACTATGGGATCCAGTTGGGACGCCGTTTTCGGGCCTTGAAGCTATGGATGGTCATGCGTTACTTCGGGCGTCGGGGAGTGGCGGCCCGCTTGCGGGAACACCTGCGGCTGGCAACGGAGTTCGCCGGCTGGATCGACGAGCACCCGGATTTCCAGCGTTCCGCCCCCACGCCCTTCAGTACCGTGTGTTTCCGGGCCTGTCCCCGACGGCTGGGGTGGGAAGGCGGTTCGGGTCACACCGATCTCCCGAATCAGCCGGATTGGGGGGCGGGCCCGAGTCCGGAGGAAAGGTTGGACCGTCTGAACCAGGAACTGCTGGACCGGGTCAACGCCACAGGGGAGGTTTTCCTCTCTTCGACCCGGTTGCATGGACGTCTGGTGCTGCGGCTGGCGGTGGGCAACCTCAAGACCACCGAACGGCACGTGCGCCGCGCCTGGGATCTGTTGCGCCGGGAGCTGGAGGCGATGCTGTCCGAGCCCTGAGAAGGGGATCCATGCGCTGCATCCTTCACCTGGACATGGACGCCTTCTACGCCTCCGTGGAACAGCGCGACCATCCCGAGTATCGGGGGCGTCCGGTGGTGGTGGGGGCCGATCCCCGAAACGGCTTGGGGCGCGGAGTGGTGGCTGCGTGTTCCTATGAAGCGCGGCGTTTCGGGGTGCGGTCTGCCCTGCCCATCGGTCAGGCCTGGCGATTGTGTCCGGATGCGGTTTTCGTGAGACCCCGTATGGCGGATTACGTGGCTGTCAGCCGGCGCATCCGCGAAGTCCTGCGCAGCTACACCGAACAGGTCGAGCCGCTGAGCATCGACGAGGCGTTTCTGGATCTGACGCCCCGACTGCACCAGGAACTTGGCACCGGGACGGGGGCCGGCTGGTGGGAACGTGCAGTCGAACTGGCCGCCCGAATCAAGCAGGAAATCCGGGACCGGGAGTCACTGACGGCATCGGTGGGCGTCGCGCCCAACAAGTTCCTGGCCAAGGTGGCGTCCGACCTCCGTAAACCGGACGGCCTGGTGCTGGTGAGGCCGGAAGATGTCGTTTCCTTCCTGGATCCTTTGCCGATCTCGAGGTTGTGGGGCGTCGGTCCAAAAACCGAGGAAAGGTTGCACGCGCTGGGAATCCGCACGGTATCCGAACTGAGGGCGGTTGACCAGACGGTGCTGTACCGGCATTTCGGGAGCCTGGGACACCACCTGTGGCGGCTGGCATCGGGGATGGACGATCGGCCCGTGGTCACATCCCGGGAGGCCCGCTCCATCAGCCGGGAGACGACGTTCGGTGAGGACACCCAGGACCCGCGACTGCTGGCGGATACGGTCCGCCGTTTGGCGTCCCGGGTCGCCCAGCAGCTGGACCGGTCAGGGTTGGCCGCCGGGACGGTGATCCTGAAGCTTCGCTATTCCGACTTCACGACGTTTACGCGCCGGACTTCCCCGCGGCGCCCGGTGACGGCGGAGGAGCGGTTGACCGAGCTTGGCCTGGCGCTGTTGAGGCGCCACTGGAACCCGTCACTGCGGGTGCGGCTGATCGGCTTGGGGGTCTCGGGTCTGCATTCCCGGGAGCGGGGACAACTGGCGCTGTTTTGAGCGCCGGAAAAAGCGATGGCCGGAACGGACCCGTTCGCCGGGGTACCGTGCCGGCGGCAACATCCACAAGGGTTCCTGCCGGTTTTGACCGTACCTGTCCCCGGGCCTATACTCGCTGCGAGGCCATCCCACATGACAAAACGCGTTGCCGTCTGGTCGGTGCTTTTGACGCTGGTTGTTGCAGCGGTCCCGGCTGTGACCTCCCTGGAGGCGGCGGAGTTCTGGGAGAAGAAGGACTTTACCGAATGGACGGAAAAGGACTGTACGAAGCTGCTCACCAGCTCCCCCTGGGCCCACTCCAACAGCTTCCGGCGCAATGCCAACATCGGCTCCACCTTCACGGGTGAGCGGGAAACCACAGAAATCATTTATTTCAGAGTGCTTTCCGCCAAGCCGGTGCGTATGGCATTGGCCCGTCTGCAGTTGTTGGAGCGGCCGGACGACGAGGCGTTGCGCCGGGAGGTGGAGGCCTTTCTCGACTCACCCCAGGGAGACCGGATCGTCATCCAGATCAGTTACAAAGGCATCCCCGGCACCACGCCGCAGCTCCACGAGCTGCACCGGTTCTTCGGCCAGGCGACGCTGGCGGCCTTCCATGGCAATACCACCCTGTCCTCGAAAAGGGTCACCGTCCCGATCGGAGATTACCTGCCCTGGGGTCCGGGCCGCCCCAACGCCGCCTTCGTCTTTCCGCGTTTCGACGAGGCGGGAAATCCTTACTTCGACGGGTCGGAGGACTCGATCACGCTGCGCAGCGAGTTCGATGTTCCCATGACCGACGGCACCCGGGAGTATTCCATTCACGTGAAGATGAGGCCGAAAGACATGGTCTTCAACCAGGAATTCGCTTTCTGAGGATGGCAGGCGGCGCAACGGATTGAAAACGTCCCGGCGAGCCTCTATCGTGGAAGCTGGAGGCTTAAAGCGGATGCCCGGAAACCAGATATTCCTGTTGGCTGCATTCATGACCTTGGGTTTCACCCTGTCGAGCTCTGCGGCGGGGGTCGAGGGACGTTGGAACCTTACTGAACAGGCCGGCTCCCGGTCGTTCGCGTCCTGGCTGGAAATCCGCCGGGAAGGCGGGGACTGGGTGGGCAAGTACCTGCATCGCGGAGGCCATCCGCTGCCGGCGAAGGTGGTGGTGGAAGGCGACCAGGTCACGGTGACCGTTGTCCCGGAGCCGGGCGCACCGGTCCGGCCCGACGCCAAGTACCCTACCCTGACCGGACGCCTGCAGGGCGACGTTCTCCAGGGGACCGGCGTGGACGGTCGCGGGTCGTCTTTTGACTGGAAGGGAGTCCGGGCACCGGACCGGCTGGAAGGGTCAGACCGGCAGGTGACCTGGGGAGAGCCGATCCAGCTGTTCAACGGCAAGGACCTTACCGGTTGGGTCCCGGTGGAATCCAACCGGGAGAACCACTGGAAGGCGGTGGACGGTGTCCTGGTCAACGAGCGTTCCGGTGCCAACCTGCGGACCGTGCAAGAGTTCCGTGACTTCAAGCTCAGCCTGGAGTGGAAGATCCCTCCCGGCAGCAACAGCGGCATTTATCTGCGCGGGCGATACGAGACCCAGGTGGCGGACGATTACGGCAAGGCGCCCTATCCCCGCTGTGTGGGAGGGATCTACGGCCAGCTGACGCCCCTGGTGAACGCCGTCAAGCCGGCGGGGGAATGGAACTCTGTGGAGATCACGCTGGTGGGCTATCGGGTCAGCATCACGGTCAACGGACAGAAGACGCTGGACGGCGAGCTCCTGCCCGGGATTACCGGCGGCGCCCTCGACAGCAACGAGCCGGCGCCGGGCCCGCTGATGCTGCAAGGCGACCACGGCACCGTCTCCTATCGCAATATCGTCCTCACCCCCGCCCGCTAGGGGGAGCAGCCCGCGGGAGGCCGGCCCCTGCAAGGCCGAAGACCAGTGTTAGGATGACAGCAGTCCAGCCTGTGGACTGCGCAACTTTATGATCGATCCGTACCCCCGCCTGCGTGCCCTGGAAGCCCTGCCCTATGAGTATCAAGGCCGTCCCGCGGTACTGCTGCGGGATCCGGAACAGATCAGTTCCCATCTGCTGGTGGTGGGGGCACCGGTGGTACCCCTGTTGTCGATGCTGGACGGCCGTAACACTGTTGCCGATCTGCAGGCGGCCGTGTTTCGGGGTACCGGCGAGCTGGTGGCCAGAGAGCAGTTCGAAGCCCTGATCGCCCGTTTGGACGAGGCCTACTTCCTGCAGAACGAACGATTCGAGAAGTTTCGGCAAAGCCTGGTGGAGGAGTTCCGACGCAGCCCGGTGCGCCCACCCTTCCATGCCGGGCGGGGTTACCCCGGGGATGCCGTCGAGTTGGCGGAGTGGCTGGGCGGCTTTTATGCGGACCCTGCCGGGGCGGGACTGCCGGCGGGTTCGTCGAAGGCTGAGATCAGGGGCCTGATCGCTCCCCATATCGACCTGCGGGTCGGCGGTCCCGTGTATACACACCCGTACCGGGCGCTGGCGGAGTCCCCCCCGCCCGACCTTTTCGTCATTCTGGGAATCGGCCACAGCGGGCTGCCGGACCTGTTCTCCTTCACCGGCAAGGATTTCCAGACCCCGTTCGGACTGGCCGTCACCGACCGTGGTGTATTCGGCAGTGTGCGAGAGGTGTTTGGGGACAGTCTCTTCGGCGAGGACCTGAGTCACCGGACGGAGCACACGATCGAGTTCCAGCTCATCTTTTTGCAGCAGCTTTATCGGGGGGCCGAACTCAAGATCCTGCCGGTCCTGACCAGCTTTTCCTACCTTGATCTGGAACACCCGGATCGGCGCAACCTGGTGGAGCGTTTCGTCGAGGGCTTGAGCGAAGTTCTGGTTGCGAGCGGCCGGCGGGTCTGTATCATCGCCAGCGTGGACCTGGCCCACATCGGGCCCCGTTACGGAGACACTCTGGTGCCGGGTCCGGAGCTGGTGCAGGAGACTTTGGCCCGCGACCGGAAAGTGCTGGAAGCTGTCGCCGACGGCTCGGCTGAGGGTTTTGCCGAAGAAATCCGCCGGGAACGGGACGCCCGTCGAGTCTGTGGCTTTTCCGCCATCTATACGTTGTTGCGTCTCCTGCCGGGTGCCCGAGGCAGATTGCTCGCCCTGGACGCCGGCAGAGTCGATGACGCGGGCTCTTTCGTCACCTATGCCGGGATGACGCTGCAGTAGGGGGTTGTACGTTGGCGAGGACGACACGCAGAAGGTTCATCCAGCACGTCGGTGCAGGCGGGTTGGCGGCGGCCGCCCCGGTGAACGCCCAGGAAGCGGGGTCGAGGATCCCGGTGGCGGGCGGCGAGCCGGTCCATTTTCCCGCCGCCGATGCCGAACAGGGTGCCGCCGACCGGCAATACTGGGTCGGTCTGGCCACCCGCCTTGCCAACCCCGTGCTGGCCAGCCTTGCCTTGGGTCGGCTTCGCGAGCGACTCCCGGTTACCGGGGACCGCGCGCAGTTTGCACCGCTGGAGGCGTTGGGTCGGCTGCTGTGCGGGATCGCTCCCTGGCTCGAGCTGGGACCCGACGCCTCTCCCGAAGGCGGAATTCGCGACTCGTACGCGGATCTGGCTCGGGTGGCGATGGATCGCGCGGTGGATCCCGCGTCTCCCGATTACATGAACTTCGACCAGGGCACCCAGCCGCTGGTGGATGCCGCGTTTCTCGCCCAGGCGATCCTGCGGGCCCCGGTCCAGCTTTGGGACCGTCTCCCGGCCAGGACCCGCGACCAGGTGCTGGCAGCCCTGCGCAAGACCAGAATCATCAGTCCGCACTACAACAACTGGCTGCTGTTCAGCGCCATGATCGAGACCTTCTTCCGCCGGGTGGGGACCGACTGGGACCGGATGCGAATCGAGGTGGCGTTGCGGACGGTTGCCGGCTGGTACGTGGGCGACGGGACCTTCGGCGACGGCCCGGAGTATCGCTGGGACTATTACAACAGCTTCGTCATCCAGCCTTTTCTGTTGGATATCTGCTCGAACCTGGCCCCGGCCGGGGGCTTTCCGGCCGAGATTTACCCGATGGTGCGGGCCGCGGCCCAGCGCTACGCCGTCGTGCAGGAACGCCTGATCGCTCCCGATGCCACCTACCCCCCGATCGGCCGTTCTCTGGCCTATCGGATAGGGGCTTTCCAGCTTCTCTCACAGGTGGCGCTGCGGCGGGAACTGCCGCCCAGTCTTCCGCCGGGACAGGTGCGCAGTGCCCTGACGGCGGTGATGCGGCGGCAGATGGAGGCTCCCGGGACCTTCGACTCCACCGGTTGGCTCACCGTGGGGTTCGCCGGGTCCCAGCCCGCTATCGGAGAGGGTTACATCTGTGTCGGGAGCTGCTACCTGTGCGCCGCCGGGCTGGTGGCTCTGGGTTTGCCCGCCAACGATCCTTTCTGGGTGGATCCGGCCGCCCCATGGACTTCCGCGCGCCTCTGGGCCGGCGATAACCTGCCGCCTGACGCGGCCCTGTATCTGAAGAAATGAGCTTTCCCCCCACCTTGGCGGAAGCTGTCCGCGCGGTGTCTTCCCGGGCCGCCAGTGTCCAGGAGCTGGCGGCGGAGCTGCAGGGACGGCTCACGAAGGCAGGATCCCGCCTGAACTGTTTCCTGCAGATCGCTGAAGACCTGCTCGAGCAGGCATGCCGGGTTGACCGACGGCTCGCCCTCGGCGAACGCCTGCCACTGGCGGGCGCCTTTCTCTCCGTGAAGGACCTGATGACGGTAACGGGGACAGTCGCTACCGGGGGCTCGCGGGCGCCCCATTGCCTGACCGGGGTCCGGCGCGATGCCGAGGTCATCCGGCGGTTGCGCCGGGCCGGAGCGGTGTTCGTGGGCAAGACCAACCTCCACGAGTTCGCCTTCGGCATCACCAGCGAGAATGAACATTTCGGCCCGGTGAGGAACCCCTGGCGGGCCGATCGGGTGGCAGGAGGGTCCAGCGGTGGTTCGGCGGCTGCGGTGGCGGCCGGGCTGGGAAACGGCTCGATCGGAACCGATACCCGGGGCTCAATTCGGATCCCGGCGGCCTGCTGCGGAATCTGCGGACTGAAACCGACCCGGGGGACGGTTCCGGTGCGCGGTGTGATCCCGCTGAGCCCGTCACTGGACCACGTGGGACCCATGGCGCGGACCGTGGAGGATCTGGTGTTGATGTGGGAAGCCATGAGCACGCCGAAGCTCCCGGCGGCTTTACCGTGGCCGCTCCGGCTCCGGGTGGGGACCGCCGAGTTCCACTTCCGAAAGCTGGACCGGGAGGTGGCAGAGCGGGTGGACGAGGCCCTGCGCGTTCTGGCCGGGACAGGTTGTACGGTGGAGGCGGTGCCGCTGGAAGGCTTGCAGGAGGCTCTGGAGGCGTCGGACCGCTTATCGCTGGCTGAAGCCGTGGCAGTCCACGACCAGGGGTTGCGGACCCATCCGGAGCTGTACGGCCCTCGAGTCCGAGCCCGGCTGGAGGGAGGCTATCGGGTCACTGCACTGGAGCTGATCCGGGCCCGGGAGGTCCAGCGGCGGATTGCCAAGGGGTTTGATCGGCTGTGGAGCCGGGTCGACGTGCTGGCGGCTCCGACCGTCCCGATCGCCGCGCCTCCGTTAGGGACAGTCTCTATCGCTTGGGACGGGGAGGAGGAATCGCTGGTGTCGGCGATGGTTCGTTTCACTGCACCTCAGAACATGGCGGGAGTTCCCGCTCTCAGCATCCCTTGCGGCTTCACCCGGGACGGGCTGCCGGTGGGTTTACAGTTGATCGCCGGGCGCCGCCGTGAGCATCTCCTGTTTGAGCTGGGGCGGCTGTACCAGCGGCTGACGGACTGGCATCTGAGGGGACCGGCGGAGGCGTGACGGAAATCGCGGCAGCGACTCGAGATTCACAGACCACACGGTTGCCGCGGATCACCCGGCCCGCCGTCCCTCCACTTTGGCCAGCGCGGCCAACACCGCGGAGTGCAGCAGCCCGTTGGATGCCACAACACCCCGATTGCGGGTGAGTCGGGGGCACATCGAGAAATCCAACGGCCGCCCGTCCAAGTCGGTGACCCTGCCGCCGGCCTCTTCGACCACCAGCGTTCCGGCGGCCTGGTCCCAGATCTTTTCGCGGTAGTCCGGCTTTGCCGCCGAAACCAGCCGCGCCAGGAAGTCACCGCAACCGGACGCCAGCAGCGCGTACTTGGCCTGGCTGTCCACCGCCGCGGGAGGACGGTCCACCCCCAACTCGGCCAGCAGCCGGTCCATCTGTTCCAGGTTGGTATGGCCGCCTTCCACCGACCTCAGAACCCGGGCGCGGCGAGGATCGCGCACCCCGGAAACCCGGAGAGGACGGAATTCCGAGTCGTCAAGCGGGAGCACCCACGCCCCCTCGCCCCTTGCCGCCGCCACCAGGCAGCCGCGGGACCCGGGAGCCTCGGGCCGTTCCGTCTGACTCAGATCCAGCCGGGGACAACCCAGGACTCCGACGGTGACGCTGCCGGCCTCGACCAGCGCCAAAGCCACCGCGTACTGGGCGTTGCGCAGGAACCCCTTGGTGCCGTCCACGGGGTCCAGCACCCAGTAACGTTGCGAAGCTTGTCCCTGCCCGCGCTGGATCCACCCCAGAATCCGCTTGGGATCGGCTCCGGGCTCGAACTCCCGGATGTGGGCGGCGATCTGTTCCAGCAGCGGAGCCGCCGACGGTTCCCGCAGCAGCGCCGCTGACTCCTCAGCCACCAGCGGGAGGTCGGGAGAATGCTCGGAGATCCGTTTGCCGGCGAGCGCCTGGACCGAGAAGTCCGCCACCGTGACCGGCGAGCGGTCGTCCTTTTCCAGAGATTCGGCGACCGTGGACTGCTGGATCCGCCGGGCCAGACGGGCACAGTCCCGAACCAGGTCGATGGCAAAGGAAACCTGCGGATGTCGCCAGTGCATACGCGACACTATACCGCCCCGCCGGCTCCGGCCGACTTCCCCCCGCCGGCGGGAGGCATGGAGACCAGCATTCGGGCGAGTCTGGCCAACAGCCGATGGCTGCCTTCCGCCGTCGCAAACCAGGGTGGCACGGGATCGCTGAAGAACGGACCCGTCACAACGGCTTTCTGGACGCCTCCCAAGAGCAGGGTGTTGTGAACAAACCCAAGACCCGACTGAGGGTCGTCCAGCGTGGTTCCGGGATGGCCGCCCCAGGGAGTGCTCATCATCCCGAAAGCGATTCCCGGCCAGTGGTTGACGCAAACGGTGCCGTAGTTGAGTTCTTCCAGAGCGGCTTGGAACGCCTCCTCCACTGCAGGCTCGCGGCGGGTTTCGGGGTGGATGATGAGGGTCGCGTTCAGGGTCCCCCAAAGGACCCGGTTCGAGAAGTCCACCGCAGTCCGCAGGTACTCCGCCGTGGAGGGTGCAGGCAGAGAGGTGGTGGCCAGCACGCCGCAAAAGGGCTCGGTGGTGAAGCACGGGTCCGACACATGCCCGGGATCCAGGTCCGGGATCAGCACCCATGGGAGGCGCTCTGCCGACCAGTCGCCGAAACAGAGAGCCTCGGGATGAGCCTCCAGGAAAGCTTCGTGGCGCTGGGCCGCACCCGGGTAGTACGCCCGCCGGGTGGGCGCCGCAGCCAGCTGAAAGCGAAGCATCTCCAGCAACCGTTTGGTGCCCGTCCAGCCCTGGGGGAGGATCACCACCCGGGCGGCGTTGCAGTTGAAGCCGGCGTTGTTGATCAGCATGGTGGCGATCGACTGGGCGTGGAAATCCAGTTCGGCTTCGCTCCAGGGCCCGGGGACGACGATCACCGGACTGACATTGCCCAGCTCGCTGGTGAGTTCGGTGGCCCGGCCGGCGGAACGGAGCCGACGCAGCACCTGGAGATGGGTCTGCAGCGAGCCGGTGACGTGGATCTGCGCGATCTCGGGGCGGGTGCAGAGCCATTCGCCGAGGTCCCGGTCCCCGTCGACCACGACCACCGCCTGGGCTTCGATGAGCGGCCGCAGCGCCTCTTCCAGCAACGGCGTCAGGTATTCCAGCACGGGGCTGGTCTTGAGCAGGACCGTCCGATTCCCGGCCACCAGCTTGTGCAGGACGTCTGCAGGCGCAATCGAGGACACGTTACCCGCCCCCAGCACCAGCGCAACCCCCGGCGCCGAGCCATCGGCGTGGGGTATCACCCCTTGCAGGAGGGGGACGTCCTCGGGTCGCACTTCCCGGCGGAACCACACCTCCGCACTGAAGCCGGGAAAGGCAAGCCGGTCCGTCAGGTCCGCCGGCAGAACCTGGACCGCCGTACGGCCCAGCGGGGTTTGGCGGATGGGACCCGGCAAGGCCGGTTTGCGTCCGGCGGCGAGGTCGCGGAGCGAGCCCGACAGCTTGCGCAGATTGCGCAGGATGCACAGCGGACCGGACAGCCACTCCTCGGCGGCAAGAGTTTCGGCGGGTTCCCCCCCTTTGGCGGCCACCGACCGGTCCACCCAGTCCTGCATCAGGGTGCCGAAGTTGCGGAGACAGGAGTCAAGCAGCTCCGACCGGCGGTCCGGCGGGGCAACCGCCCAGCGGGGGGCGGCCTCGCTCAGCCGCCGGACATGATTTTCCAGGGCCCCGGTTTCCAGCTTCATACCTGCGGCTCAGGAATGTCCCATGCGGGCGTACTCCGCCCCGTAGTCCGGCGTCTGCCGGCCGTCCCAGCGGAGAAAGTCGAAATCGCAACCCTGGTGGGCCTGGGTGACGTGTTCGGAGAACAGACGTCCGTAGCCGCGCGTGTAGAGCGGTGCCGGGGGACGCCATTGTTCCGACCGGCGGGCGATCTCCCGGTCTTCCAGTTCCACCTCCAGACGGCGCGCCGGAACGTCGAGCCGGATCATATCCCCGGTTCTGACGATCGCCAGGGGGCCGCCGACCGCGCTCTCGGGAGAGACGTGAAGCACGGTGGTGCCGTAGGATGTCCCGCTCATGCGGGCGTCGCTGATGCGGACCATGTCCTTGACCCCCTGCCGGAGGAGCTTCGCCGGGATGGGCAGTTGACCCCATTCCGGCATGCCTGGGCCCCCCACCGGCCCGGCGTTCTGCAGCACCAGAACGGTTTGGGGAGTCACTTCCAGCGCGGGATCGTCGATGCGTTCCAGCAGAGTCCGGCGGTCGGGGAAAACCAGGGCCGGCCCGCGGTGAACCATCAGCTCGGGACTGGCGGCGGTCTGCTTCAGGACCGCGCCTTGGGGAGCCAGGTTTCCCCGCAGGACCACCGTGCCGCCCTCCGGAAACAGCGGGTTCGAACGGGGCCGGATCACCTCCTGGTTGGTGGCCCTGACACCGGCCAGGTTCTCGGCGACCGTGCGCCCTGAGACCGTCATGCAGTCGGGATGGAGGAGATCCAGGATCTCCGCCATCAGCGCCGGGACGCCGCCGGCATAGAAGAAGTCCTCCATAAGATAGGCTCCCGACGGTTTGACGTTGGCCAGCATCGGCGTGGACCTGGACAGGCGGTCGAAGGTCTCCAGCGGCAGGTCGATCCCCAGCCGACCCGCCAGCGCGCACAGGTGGATGACGGCGTTGGTCGATCCCCCCAGCGCCATGTCCACCCGGATGGCGTTTTCCAGGGCCTGGGGCGTCAGGATCCGGGAAGGGCGCAGGTCCTCCCGGACCATTTCCACAATCCGCCGGCCGCTTTGCTGGGCCATGGCCAGCCGGCGGGAGTCGGCGGCGGGAATCGCCGCGCAGCCGGGAAGCGTCATGCCCAGGGCTTCGGCGAGACTGGTCATGGTGCTGGCGGTACCCATCACCATGCAGTGGCCGGCGCTGCGCGACATGCAGGACTCGATCTCGACGAACTCCTCCTCGGTAAGCCGACCTGCCCGGCACAGATCCCAGAAGCGGAAAACATCGGTGCCCGAACCGATCTCTTCCTCTTTCCAGCGGCCTTTGAGCATGGGGCCGCCGGTGACCATGATGGCAGGGAGGTCGGCACTGGCGGCTCCCATAAGTTGAGCGGGAGTCGTCTTGTCGCAGCCGCACAGGAGCACGACGCCGTCCAGCGGGTTGGCCCGCAGCATCTCTTCCACGTCCATGGCCATGAGGTTGCGCAGGAACATGGCGGTGGGTTTGATCAGGGTCTCGCCCAGCGAGATCGTGGGGAATTCCAGCGGCAGCCCGCCCGCTTCCCAGACTCCCCGTTTGACGGCTTCCGCCACCTGGCGCAGATGCGCGTTGCAATTGTTCAGTTCGCTCCAGGAATTGCAGATGCCGATGACGGGTTTGCCGGAAAAGACGTCGTGGGGGAACCCTTCGGCTTTCATCCAGGAACGGTGGACGAACGAGTAGAGGGAGATCCCTTCAAACCAGCTTCGGCTGCGCAGTTTCATGGTGGGTTGCTCCCGGCCGGCCGGACCGCGGGCCGGCGGCCACCGTACCACTTTTGCGGTGGTTGCAGCAAGAAAGCACCGGCCCAGGCCGCGGGAGGTCGGACACCGGAGGAGAGTTCCTGCATGCTCCCGGGATCGCGCGGCCCTTTGCGGGTGGTGGGAATCAAGACGGATTTCCATCCTCGATGAGGGGAGAGCCCGCGGCCTGGCCTTCCGGTTAGATCTGACGTTTTTGTTATGCCAGCGACTCAAGACGACATTCTTGTATGTCTTCCGGCGGTCCTGGAATTTCCGGCAACTCCTTCCAGAATAGGGGTTTACGCGGCACAGGGCGCGGCTTCGTCCGGTTCGGCACGGCGGTTGCTAACTGGTCGGCCCAAAAATGCAACGTTCAACTTTCTGCAAGGAGGAGAGAGAGCGGAATGGATAACGAAACCAAAGTCATTCTGGACACGTTGTGGGTCATGATTGCCGGCAGCCTGGTCTTCTTCATGAACGCCGGGTTCGGCATGCTGGAGACCGGGTTCTGCCGCGCCAAGAACGCGGTCAACATCCTGGCCAAGAACTTCATCGTGTTTTCCATCTCGGCGGTGGCCTTTTGGGCGGTCGGGTTTGCGGTGATGTTCGGGGACGGCAACGGGCTGATGGGCTGGTCAGGGTGGTTTCTGCTGGGACCCGACAACAGTCCGGCCACTGGTGAGGCGTACTCCGGGATTTTCTCGTCCCTGAACTGGACGGGAGTTCCCCTGGCTGCGAAGTTTTTCTTCCAGCTCGCTTTCGCGGCGACGGCCGCCACCATCGTCAGCGGGGCGGTGGCCGAGCGCATCAAGTTTCTGACCTTCCTGGCCTTCTCGTTCGTGCTGGTGGCGGTGGTCTACCCCATCGGCGGACACTGGGCGTGGGGAGGCGGCTGGCTGGCGGGACTGGGCTTTTCCGACTTCGCCGGCTCAACGGTGGTTCACAGTGTCGGCGGCTGGGCGGCGCTGACCGGGGCCTTGTTCCTGGGAGCCCGGGAGGGAAAGTACGGCCCCGACGGCAAGGCTCGGCCGATCCCGGGCCACAACATGAGCCTCGCCACCCTGGGGACCTTTATCCTGTGGCTGGGGTGGTTCGGCTTCAACCCTGGCAGCACGATGGCGGCTGACGCCGGCGCCATCGCGTCGATCGCCGTCAACACCTTCATGGCCGCCGCCGCCGGCTGCCTGCTGGCTACCATCACCGCCTGGCTGGTGATCGGCAAGCCGGACCTGAGCATGATCCTCAACGGCACGCTCGCCGGGCTGGTGGCGATCACGGCACCCTGTAACGTGGTCTCCATCGCCAGCTCTCTGCTGATCGGGACCGTCGCCGGTATCCTGGTGGTGTTCGCCGTCCTGTTTTTCGATCGCATCCGCGTCGACGACCCGGTGGGGGCCACCAGTGTCCATCTGGTGAACGGCATCTGGGGGACGCTGGCAGTGGGGTTGTTTGCCGCCGACAAGGGACTGCTGATGGGCGGCGGTATCCAGCAGTTGCTGGTCCAGCTTCTGGGGGTGGCGGCCTTCGGTCTGCTGACCGTGACCCTGAGTTCTGTGGTGTGGCTGGCGCTCAAGTACACTGTGGGGCTGCGGGTCAGTCTGAGCGAGGAGCGGGAAGGCCTGGACATCGGCGAACACGGAATCGAGGCCTATCCAGGTTTCGCCCAGAATCCGCCGGAACCGGAAGCGTTCGAAATAGCCTGAAGAGAGCTCCGGGGAGGGGAGGGTCCCCTCTCCGGGAACCGGAAACAGAAACGGCTCACCCGCTGGGCCTACAGCCGGTGAGCCGGAACCATCACCAAACAGGAGTCAGCGATGGAGTACAGGAAAGGTTACCACACTTTGGCCGCCGGCTTGGCGGTACTCTTGTGCCTGTCGTCGGCGATTGCGGCCGACACCGATGAGAAGAAGGTCAGCTACGGGTTCGAGGGCGGAGTGACCACCGCCAGCAAATACATCTGGCGCGGGCAGCGCCTGACCAACGACTGGAGTCTCCAACCGACCGCCACCCTCTCCATCGGCGGCCTCAGCTTCAATTTCTGGGGCAACCTGGATCTGGCCGCCGTCAACGAGGGAGATGCCCTGCCGATTCCCGAGAATCCGGCGGCGCCTCCCGGCAGCTCGGGGCTGAAAGGCAAGTTTTCGGAGATCGACTACACCATCTCCTACCTGTTGGAGACCGAGCCGGTTTCAGTGGACCTCGGGACCATCTTCTATACCTTCCCCGAGCGGTCGGCGAGCCTGCCGGCCACTACCGAGGTTTACGGCGGAGTGACGTTCAATCAGGTGCCACTGTCACCGGCGGTCAAGCTGTTTGTGGACGTGGACGAATCCGGGGAGGGGGAGGGATCGCCCGGCGTCTATCTGCTGCTGAGCGGGAGTCACCAGATCCCCTTCCGGCATTCCCGATTCCCGGGCCTCGACCTTTCGGCCGGCCTGTCTTTCGTCAACTCCGGCTTCTCCCGGTTCTATTACGGAGACGACCAGGCGGGGGCGCACGACTTTGCGTTTACGGTGTCGGCGCCCATCAATCTCGGCGAGCACTGGTCGGCGTCCGCCTTCGTCACGTATTCGGCCCTGCTCGGGGAGTTCCGGCAGCATCAGTTCCAGGATCCGCGAGCCGTCTACCGCGGAACCGCGGGCGGTCCGGCCACCTTTGCCGATACGGTCTGGGGTGGACTGTCCCTGAATCTGGCGTTCTGAGTCCAGCCTTATTTGAAGCGCCGGCAGTCGATGTTGTACTTCTTCACCTTGTAGCCGATGATGCGCTCGGTGGAGCCCAGCAACCGGGCCGCCTTGGCCCGGTTGCCCCGGGCGCTCTTGAGAGCGTCCTGGATCAGGTCCTTCTCGTAAGCCGCAACCGCGCTCTCCAGATTGACGCGCACCAGCGTGTCCGATGCCTCGGCGGTCTGCAGCGTGGGGGGCAGGTGATGGGCGTGGATCACATGGCCGTCACAGACCAGGACCGCCCGCTCGATGGCGTTCTCCAGTTCCCGCACATTGCCCGGCCAGTGGTAGCTCACCAGCATGTCGATGGCGGGAGTGGAGATCCGGCGGATGTTCTTGCGATGCTCGCCGGCGTACTTCTCCAGGAAGTGGTCGGCCAGGAGCAGGATGTCGGATTTGCGCTCCCGCAGGGGCGGCACGAAAACCGTGAAGACGTTGAGACGATAGTAGAGATCTTCCCGGAACGTCCCGCGGGCGATGGCGTCCTCGAGATTCTTGTTGGTGGCGGCGATCATCCGGACGTTGACGCGGATGGTTTCGGTGCCGCCCAGCCGTTCGAATTCGCGTTCCTGCAGGACCCGCAGCAGCTTGACCTGGATCTGGGGCTGCAGGTCGCCGATTTCATCCAGGAACAGGGTTCCGCCTTCCGCCAGCTCGAAACGGCCTTTGCGCTGGGTCTGGGCACCCGTGAAGGCACCGCGCTCGTAGCCGAACAGCTCGGCCTCGATGAGCGTCTCCGGCAGGGCGGCGCAGCTGACCCGGATGAAAGGCTTCTGGGCCCGCAGCGAGTTGTAGTGGATGGCGTGGGCGATCAGCTCTTTCCCGGTGCCTGATTCGCCACGGATCAGGACGGTGGTGTTGGCCCGGGCGACCTGCGTGATCTTCTCGTAGACGCCCCGCATGGCACTGCTGTTGCCGATGATGTTGGAGAAGTCGTAGCGGCTCTTCAGTTCCTCACGCAGATAGATGTTTTCTTCGACCAGGCCTTTGCGTTCGTCTTCTACCAGTTGATGAACGCGCAGCGCCTGCGCCACCAGCGACGAGACCACCTGGCAGAAATTGAGAGCACGCTCATAGTTGCGGTGGTCGGCGTAATGCAACTCCATCGTGACGATGCCGGCGGCACGAGCGTTGACCGACAGGGGGGCGCAAAGGAGAGACCGTTCGCCCCGGCGGCTGCGGGAAGCCCGATAGGAGGGCTCGTGACTCACCCGGGGTACCACGACCGGCCGGTTGCTGTCCATGACCTGGCGGATAATGTCCGCCGCCGCCTGGGGCAGGGAGGTTTCATCCCCATCGCCCGCCGAAGCGGTCCACGACAGCCTTCCCTCGTCCTCCAGGATTCCCACGGCGGCTGCAGCCACACTGGGATGATCCTCGAGAATGCGCACCACCTGAACCAGCGAGTCGCGCAGATGCAGGGTGTCGGTAAGCGTGCGGCTGATCTCCAGCAGGGTGGCGAGACGGCGTACCTCGGCGGCCTCGCCTTCCGTTTCCAACCGGGTCCGATTCAACCGTCTTGATGGCGCTGACATGCCTGGATCCCAACCATCCGCTATGCCCACAATTTTGCAGTGTGCACACTCGCGACGGACATTTTGGTCATTTTTGCGCCTGAACCGCACATCTGTCAACAGGAAAATGGCAGATCGTTCAATTCAACATGGACAGTTGGCGCAGTCTGCTGTGACGATGGCGAGCCGGAGGGCGGCGCAGAAAGGAGCCGGGACGGGGGTTGCCCGCCGATGCTGCACCTCGAACTGCGGGGTTTGTCGCGGTCAGGGGCGGAAGGTGGACAGGCCGTCCACCACGTGGAGACTGACTCTGACCCGGAGTCGGATGTCGTCTGAAGAGCGTCCCGGCGCCAGCTCCGTCAACTCGAAGCCCACCTTCCCCACCCGGACCACGCCGAACTCGTTGATGATCAGGTTGACGCAGTTCGGTCTGATCACAGGAAGCCGGCACTGTTTGACCAGAACCGGCGCGCCGTCGGCGCGCACCATGGGCCCGGCGGCGATCCACCGGGCGGCGTGGACGTGATCCAGGTTCCGGATCCCTTCCACGACCAGGTCGCCGCGCTCGGAGACCTCAAGGGGCTCGACGATGGCCACATCCACTTCCAGCGGACCCTGGGCGTCCTGCAGGCGGACCACCTCAACGTCGGGCGGCAGCGAAGCCGCCAACTGTTGCGGAAGTCCGGGCCCCAGCGCGACCCGCCGCGCGCCATTGAGCTCGCGCAACACCCGCAAGGTGATGAGCTGTTCTGATCGGTCTGACATTTCGGTATCGGAAAAACCCCAAATTATAGCAAACCAGGGGACACCTCAGCGCGGCGGTCGGCGGCCCAACAGCGCGCGGGCGCGAGGATTGGCGGACGGTGGCGGCTGTGCTAGGCTTCCGCCATCGTGAGGGGGACAGGGAGAGGGCTGATCCTGTTGCCGGTTGCACTGCTCCTCGCCGGTTTGGTTTCCGCCACCACTGTCGATCCCTTGGAGTCCAGGCGGCAGACGGCGTTCCTCCTGCCCGCCAAAGATCCCGGTTTGCAGGCGGCTCTCGAGCGCGTCCTGGCGCGGCCTCCTTTCCGCCGTCTGGCGAGGGAAGGGCGGATCTCGGTGGCGCTGGTGGACCTGGTGGATCCCGACCAGCTCCGCTACGCCGGCTTCCTGGATCGGGCCATGCGCTACGCCGCCAGTCTCCCGAAGCTGGCGATTCTGCTCGGCGCCTTCGAGGAGATCGTCTCCGGGCGGCTGCAGTACACCCCTGGGATGAGAGCCCGGCTGGCTGAGATGATCCGCTACTCCAGCAATCCGGCAGCCACGGAGACCCTCCGCCTGATCGGTTTTGAGCGGCTGGCCGCGATTCTTCAGGACCCCCGTTTCCGGTTCTATGACCCGGGGCGGGGCGGTGGCCTGTGGGTGGGCAAAGATTACGGCGGAGGACTGGGTTACGGGCGGCGGGATCCCTTGTATGGCTTTTCGCACGGGGCTACCGCCGAGCAGGCGGCCCGCTTCCTGGTGATGATGGAGCGGGGGGAGCTGATCAGTCCGTGGGCCTCGGCCGAGATCAAGGAGCTGCTTTCCCGGCCCGGGATCTGCCACAAATTCGTCAAGGGGCTGGCCTCAGTCCCGGGCGTCACGATCTATCGCAAGTCGGGGACCTGGAAAGACTGGCATTGCGATGCCGCGCTGGTGGAACACCCTGACGGCCGCCGTTATGTGGCGGTGGCGCTGGTGGAAGACCGGGATGGGGGCCGGCTGCTGGAAGAACTGATCCGGCGGCTGGACGGTCTGATTGCCCGGCAGGTGCAGTGGGTCAGGGGCTGGGGCGGCAGCGGTTGCGACACCCCCGGGCGGTAGACTGTGGACCGATGCGGGATCGGAAACGGCTTGGAATCCTCCTCCTGTTTTCGGTCCTGGCGCCGATGTCGTGTCGTGGCCCGCGTACGGTGGCGACGCCGCAGCCGGGCGGGCCGATGGCCCCGCCCCTCCCCCGGGCGGGAGAGCCGACGATCCGGGTCCTGCTGGTGGAACGGTTCTCCGAGCTGCGGATCCAAGGTGAGAAGCGGGGAGACGCCTTGTTGGCGGTGGCCGCCGGCGCCGAGGTGAGTCTGTTCAGGCTGGACGGTGAAAGACGGACCCGGCTGGAACAGTCGACGGGGTTCCGTCTGAGTCCGGCGGGAGCCTGCCTGACGGTCGCGGAGCGCTGCTATCCGGGGGTGGTGGACGTTTTCATCAACCCGTTGGGGGTCCCGGTGGCCGTGAACGAAGTGCCGCTGGAAACCTACCTGGAGAGTGTGGTGCCTTTGGAACTGGGTCCCCGGACCTTCCCCGAGCTGGAAGCCCTCAAAGCCCAGGCTGTGGCGGCGCGCACCTTTGCCGTCGCCGAGCTGGGCAGCTATGCCAACCGGGGTTTCGACGTTTTTCGCGACCTCCGCTCCCAGGAATACGACGGGTTGGCGAGCCGCCACCCGTTGTCCAGCCGGGCGGTTCGGGAGACCTGGGGCCGGGTGGCAGTCTTTGACGGGCGCCCCATTGCCGCCTTTTATTCCTCAACGTGCGGGGGGCGGACCGAAGCCTACCACCTGATCTTCCGGGGACGGGAAATCCCGTATCTGCGCGGGGGGGTGAAATGCTCCGACAGCTCCAGCCGGTACCACCGCTGGGAGGAGACGGTGGATCTTCGCCGGCGGGCCGAGCAGCTCCAAAGGTCCGCGGGAGTCGGGCGGATCCGGGACCTCAAACCCCTCGCCTACGGCGCCTCAGGGCGTACCGTAGAGATGGAGTTTTGCGGTGAGAGGGGGAAGCGCGTGCTCAAGGGCAATGACATCCGCTTCGCCCTGGGGCTGCGCAGCAACTGGATCGAAAAGTGGGAGGAGAAGCGGGACGGGGACGGATATATCGAGTCCCTCAAGGTCCGGGGCCGCGGCTGGGGACACGGGGTGGGACTGTGCCAGATCGGCGCCGTCGAGATGGCACGGGCGGGGCGCAGTTTTGAGGAGATCCTGAAGCACTACTATCCAGGCATCCAGCTGAAACCCGACTATGGGAGGCTGCGACGGGGTTCGAGCTGATCCAAAGCTGCCCTCAGACAGCCGTCCACCCACCAGAATACGTCCTCCTTTTGTACCAGGCGGCGCAGCATGCGCATGCGCGCCCGGCGGGCGCCGCGGTCCATGTGGAATGCCTGGTGGATGGCGTCGGCCACCTGTTCCCGATGATAGGGATTGACCAGCAGGCTGTGGGGCCCGAGCTGGTCGGCGGCGCCTGCGAATTCGCTGAGGATCAACACGCCCTGCTCGTCGACCTGACAGGCACAGTATTCTTTGGCGATGAGGTTCATGCCGTCCTTCAGCGGGGTGATCAGCGCCAGTTCGGAGGCGCGATAGAAGCTCAGCAGCTCGGGACGGGAAAGGCTGCGGTACATGTAGTGGACCGGGATCCAGCCGGCGCGGGTGAACTCCCCGTTGACCGCTCCCACCAACTGTTCGATTTCCGTGCGTAACGCCCGATAACGCGGCACCCGGGTCCGGCTGGGGACCACCACCTGCACCAGCGACACCTTGCCCCGCAGCTCCGGGTAGCGTTTCAGGGCCTCGCGGAAGGCCTGCAGGCGGTGGGGAATTCCCTTCGTGTAGTCAAGACGGTCGATGCCCAGAATGATCTGACGCCGGGGAAATTTCTCGTGCAGGAGCCAGGCTCTTTCCGCAGTCCTGTGGCCAGCCGCCTCCCGTGCGAACTCCTGGAAGTCGATGGAGATGGGGAAGTGTCCCGTCCTGATGCAACGGCCGCCGGCGTGGACCGACACGATCCGCTCTCCCGGCCCCTGGCGACGGATCTCGGCTTCCGGCATCATGACCCGCAGGCAGTCCAGAAAATTGCTCTGGTCGCGCCGGGTCTGGAAGGCCAGGAAAGCGTAATTCAGCATGCCCTCCAGCAGTTCCCGCCGCCACGGAAGCTTTCGGAAAATGTCCGGCTGGGGAAAAGGGATATGCAGGAAGAAGCCGGTCGGTGCTTCCAGTCCAAGCCGGCGCAATTCCTGGGCTGCCAGGATCAGGTGGTAATCATGGACCCAGATATAGTCACCGGGCTGGTACTCCTGCCGGATGGCGTCCGCAAAGTTGCGGTTCACGCGGCGGTATCTGCGCCAGTAAGGCGGCTCGAAGCGGCAGATGTACTGCAGATCGTGAAAGATCGGCCAGAGCACCTCATTGCAGAAGCCCCGATAGAAGTCCCTCAGGTCTGCAGCCGACAGAAACACCGGCCGGACTTCGAAACCGAGCGAATCACCGGTCCCGCGCAGCAGTGCATACCTGCTTTCATCCAGCTCGCGCCGGGGGATGCCCGGCCAGCCGATCCAGACGCCGCCCGATTCCCGGAGCACAGGCAGCAGCGCGGTGACCAGCCCTCCTGAACCCGGTATCGCTTTCCAGGAGCGATCCTCGTCACGGGTGAAGCTCACGGGAAGGCGGTTGGAAACAACCAGCAGCCGGCCTCCGTGAAGTTCAAGCTTGGGCATGCCGTTCTCCTTTCACGGCGAGGGCCAGATGCCACCGTTCCAGGAGGACGAGCAGTTCCTCCGGCGGTCGGATCCAGCAGTCCGCTGCGGTGGGACGGAACTCTCCGCGGACCAGACAGCTCAGCCCCCGGTCGCCCAACGCCCGGAAGGCGTCCTCGTCGGTCAGGTCGTCGCCCAGGTAAGCAGCGGGCGTGTCGGCAGGCATTTCCCGCAGGATAGTGCGGATGACGTCGCCCTTGTCCCGCCCCTCAGCCCGCAGCTCCACACCGCCGTCGAAGCTGTGTAAAGAGATCACACCGGGCTGCTGCAGGCGGCGCCAGGCGGTGTGAAGCTCGCTTGCGAGATTGCTCTGTTCGTCCGGCAGGGAACGGTGGTGAAAAGCCAGACAGCCCGGCTTGGCCTCGCAGTGGGCCGCCAGCCCGAGGCCGCAAGCGATCTCATGCGCCTGCTCCAGGGCGATGCGGGCGGATTCAGTAAGCGGGAGAACCTCGTGGACGCCGCCGGGGGTCCGGTGCTCGCGCCCGTGAGCGCCCCAGATTTCAAGGGACGCTGCTTCCGGCAGCAGCGGCAGGAGATCGTCGATGCACCGCCCCGTCACCACCACGGTGCGACACCGGGGCTGGCGGACAATCCGCTGCAGGATGGAACGAACGCCGGGATAGGGATAGGCCTGCGAGGGGTCGGGACGGAACGGTGCCAAAGTGCCGTCATAATCGAGAAAGAGGACTGATCGGCGACAGGCGCTGAGCCTGACGAAAAAGCCTTCAAGCGACACGTTTGCTTTCAGTTGTTCCATACCCTTGCTGAAATCCGTTCTTCTCCGCCATGCAGGACGCCCAGCATGAGGGTCAGATGCTCGCGGAGCAGACGGGTGATGAGGAAGTTTTCGCGGACATACTCGCGGGCTGTCCTGCCCATTTCGGCCAGGGCGCGGGGATCGTGGAGCAGGTATCGGATACGCAGGGCGGCGCCTTCGGGCGAGTTCACCAGAAAACCCGTGCGGTGGTCCACCACCTGGATCCGGATTCCGCCGGTGTTGCCGCCGATCACGGGCTTTCCCTTCCAAAGACCCTCGGTCACCGTCAGCCCGAACCCCTCCTTCACCGACTTCTGAATGACGATGTCGGCAAGCCTTTGCAGGGCGTTGATGGTGCGGTGGGCGTCTCCAGGCAGAGCCAGCACGTGGATGTCCGGATCTTCACCGGCCGCCTCACGGACCTCCGCCAGTACCGTCTCGCCTTCCGGGTCGTCGGTGGCGGATCCCCCCGCCAGGACCAGCTGAACGTCCGGGACGAAGCGTTTCACCAGCCGGAACGCCTCAATGACCCCCAACGGATCCTTGAAGCGGTCAAATCGGGAAACCTGGACCAGCAGGGGACGCGTCTGGTCCAGGCCGAACTGCTCGGCGGCCGCCTCGAGTTCCTGGTCGTCGAGCTCACAGTTCTTGTCGCTCAGGGGATCGATGGCGGGTGGAATCAGGTATTGGGGATGCGGCAGCATGCGGGCGAAGTCCGGCAGGGAGAAGACGCTGGCGTCATAGCCGTGGACGAAACCCCGGAGGTACTGCCAGACCGGCCGGTAGGGGTGGCTGACGTCGATGTGACAGCGCCAAATCCAGCGTCCTTTGCGGTGGGGGAAGTGGCTCAGCAGCGCCGCCGGCTGCGGGTCATGGATGATCACCAGGTCAGCGTGCTGCAGGGTGTCCCGCAGCACTTCCGCCGCCTCGGCGTTGGTTTGTTCGTAGGCCCGCAGCAGTTCGCCCGACACCGGAATCCGATCGCCCTGCAGGGCATTGTGGAAGGTCTTGGTGCACTGGAAGAACAGCGGGTTTCCCTGGATAACCTCCCAGACTGAATCAAGACCCAGTTCCGCCTGCAGGGGAACCAGTTTGGTGAGGATCTCTGCCACGCCGCCGCCGGTCCGTGTGGAATTGACATGCACGATGCGCATTCCCTTCAGCGGGGAGGCCAGTTGTTCGAGGTGGTGGATCACGTCGCCGCCCACGACTTCCCGGTAGTGGTTAAGCATGAGTTGCCTCCCGTAGGTCCAGGTCGCGCAGCCAGCTGCGGCACGCCTCGGCCACCTGGCGGCGAAGCTCGCTGAGGCTGACGAAATAGGGGTCGACTTTGGCCAGACGGGCGGCCAGACCGGCGTAGTCAGGGATTTCCGCGATCCAGCACCGGAAGTCGTCCCAGCGCTGGGGATTTCGGCGCCGGGCATCAATGAAGTGGAAGAAGACTGACCCTACTGACAGGGTGGGGATAATGTGTGGGAGCTTGCGTGGGTCCGACAATGTTCGGCGCGTATTGAAGACCACGATCTGCGACCGGACGAAGTGGAAGAGGCGATTGGCTGGCGCCCAGGGGATCCAGGTGGATTCGTCGAGACGTTCCTCCAGAACGTCGTGGACGGCGGAGCGCAACTGCTCAATGTCTTCGTAATCCGTGGGGTCGATGATGGCGAGCCGCTCGGCCAGGACTTCATCGTGAAGACCGCGGGAGGCCCAAACGGCGAAGTCGTTGTTGTATTCGGGGTCGTCGAAGTGGGGCCGGAGGAGGCCGCCCCAGAAATGGTAATAGATGCAGCCGGGGTGGGCTTGTGCGACACCTTCCGAAAGCTCGCGCAGGTTCTGGGCCCGGACACCGGTGGCGATAGCCACCAGGGCGCAGTCTTTGAAATGGAATGGAGCGAGTTTTTTCATCGTTGAATCGTCTTTTAATTTGACTTCATTTCAATGTCACTTGCATTGATATAAGTGCTTAATATTATACACATGTTGTATTGTTATGTCAAATTGAATCTGGAAGTGGAGGAAGGTGATGGGCCCTGTATGGGACCCGTGGGAGCTGGAAAGGAATCTCTTCCGGCCTCAGGCTTCCGGCCCCAGCCTCCCTGCCTCAGGCTCCTCGGCCTCTTCGCCGCCTTGACTTGGCCGGGGTCCGGGCGGTCTAATGGAGGGTCCCCATTCGGTGGAGGAGTACCGAAGTGGTCGCAACGGGCCCGACTCGAAATCGGGTTGTCAGGTGATGAGCCTGGCACGTGGGTTCGAATCCCACCTCCTCCGAATCCTGCGGAGAGGTGTCCGAGTGGCTGAAGGAGCGCGCTTGGAAAGCGCGTGTGCGGGAAACCGTACCGTGGGTTCGAATCCCACCCTCTCCGCCACTGCCCGCCGGTGGTCCGGGGACATCCATCGGTGCGCACACCCGTCGGTCTCCCTCCTGCTTCCCTGCGGTCGGGCGTGCTATAGTGGCCCGGTTCATAGATGTCAGGTTTCGGGTCCTGTGCGACGTTCCCCTCGAACCATGTCAGGTCCGGAAGGAAGCAGCATTAAGAGGTCCAGAACGGGTGCCGCAGGTCACCCGAAACCTGTCCAGTTCCGGCGCCGGTGAGCCCGCGGGGGGCCTGGCGCTCCGGACCCCAGAGAGCCGCATGTCGTACCAGGTTTTGGCCCGCAAGTGGCGTCCCCAGAATTTCGACGACCTGGTGGGCCAGGAATCCATCGCCCGCACCCTGCGCAACGCCCTCAAGTCCGGACGCCTCGCCCATGCCTTTCTGTTTACCGGCATCCGGGGTGTCGGCAAGACCACGGTGGCGCGGATTCTCGCCATGGCCATGAACTGCGCCCGTGGCATCTCCGAGAATCCCTGCGGCGCCTGCGACTCGTGCATCGAGATCCGCAACGGCAACTCCGTCGACGTACAGGAGATCGACGCCGCCTCCAATCGGGGCATCGACAGCATCCGGGAGCTCAACGCCTCGGTCCGCTATGGGACCGCCCGCGACCGCTTCCGGATCTATATCGTCGACGAAGTCCACATGCTGACCAACGAGGCGTTCAACGCCCTGCTGAAGACACTGGAGGAGCCCCCGCCCCACGTCAAGTTCATACTGGCCACCACCGAGTTCCACAAGGTCCCGGCGACCATTGCTTCGCGCTGTCAAAAGTACGAGTTCCACCCCATCCCATTCTCGGCCATCTGCCAACGCCTGCGGCAGATCGCAGAGGCGGAGCAGGTCACGGTCAGTGACTATGCCCTGGGACTGGTCGCGGCGGCCGCCCAAGGAAGCATGCGGGACGCCCAGTCGGCGCTGGACAAGCTGTTGGCCTTCAGCGGCGACCGCATCGCGGACGAGGACGTCCAGGCGCTGCTGGGGGTGATTGACCAGGGGGTGGTCGCCGAGCTCATCGACGCGGTGGCCGACCGCGACCGGGCTGCCCTGATCCAGGCGGTGCACCGGCTGGTGTCCACCGGGGTTTCCGCCCAGATCATCTGCGGGAAGTTCATCGAACGGGTGCGCAGTCTGCTGGTTTTCAAGACCACCGGCTGGAACGAATCGGTGCTGCAGCTGCCCGACTCCCAAAAGGCAGGTCTGGAGCGGCAGGCCGAACGTTTTTCCAGCCTGGACCTGATCCGTTTCTATGACGTCCTGCACCGGACTCAGAGCGATCTGCGATGGCATTCCCAGCCCAGTGTTCATCTGGAGCTGACGCTGCTGAAGCTGGTGGAATTGGCGGGGCTGCCGGCCCTGGAGGAATTGGTGAGTCGGCTGAAGACCGGCTCCGGACCGCAGCTCGCCCCGACACCGGGCGGACAGCCTGGGGGAAAGACGGCGCCGGCGGCGGAAGCCCGGAAAGCAACCCGTTCTCAAATGCCGCCGGAATCCCCCGCGGGCAGGGAGCCGGCCGCACCAGCCTCTGCCTCCAGCGTTGTCTCCAGCGGAGCCCGTCTGGTCCCGGTACCCGCCGCCGCGGCGGCGGACGATGACGCCGAGCCCGCCGAGGACTTCGCTCCCGGGAGCCAGGGAAGTGAGAGCCCCGAACTGCGCCGTCTCCTGGAGGAACTGAAGCACGGATTCCGGGGTGTTTACGAGTCGCTGCAGTTGGCGTCGCGGATCACCCTGTCGGAAGGCCGGCTGCGCATCAGCTTCCCCAAGGACCAGGAGATCTGGGCCCAGATGCTGGAGCGGGGTGAAAGCCGCAACCGCCTGTCGGAAGCGCTTGCTAAGATCACCGGCGACGCGGCGCAGATCGAGGTCAGCCTGGAGGATCCGCAGGCTGGTGCGTCGCCGCCGGCCAACCCGTTGGAGGATCCCAAGGTCAAGCAGTTTCTGGAACGCTTTCCAGGCAGAGTCTCGGTGCGAAAGGACAGTTGACCGCGCGGCGGTCCCGGAATGCAGTTATGAACATCAAGCAGATCCAGAAGATGATGCAGCAGGCGCAGACCCTCCAGAAGAAAATGGAGGAGGAGCTGGGCCGCCTGTCCATCGAAGGTACCAGCGGCGGTGGAATGGTGACGGTGGTGATGGACGGACACAAGAACGTCAAGTCGTTTACCATCCGCAAGGAAGCAGTGGATCCCGACGACGTCGAACTGCTGCAGGACCTGCTGGTGGCGGCCTGTCACGATGCGGCCCGCCAGGTGGACAAGGCTGTGCAGAGCCAGCTGAGCGGACTGATCCCGCCGGGCATGGCGCGGGGGATGTAAGCGATGGTGTCGGAGCGGGACCCCATCCAACGGTTGACCGATGCGTTCCGGAAGCTCCCCGGAATCGGCCCCAAGTCTGCCCAGCGCATGGTGTTCCACCTGCTGCGCCAGACGGAGGGGCAGGTTCGCGAGCTGGCTGAGGCGCTGATCGAACTGAAGACCGCCATCCGGTTGTGCAGCATCTGCAACCACGTCACCGACCGCGATCCCTGCCGGCTCTGCGACGACCCGAACCGCGACGTCCGGACGCTCTGTGTGGTGGAGGAACCGTTCAACGTGCTGTCCATCGAAAAGAGCGGCAGCTATCGCGGCCTGTACCACGTACTGCACGGTGCGATTTCCCCGATCAATGGGATCGGCCCTGAGGATCTGAAGATCCGCAACCTGCTTCCGCGCCTGGCCGACGGCAGGGTCCAGGAGGTCATCATCGCCACCAACCCTACGGCGGAGGGAGAGGCCACCGCCCTCTACCTGTCCCGGCTGCTCAAGCCGCTGGGAGTCCGGGTCACGCGCATCGGCCTGGGAATCCCGATGGGCAGCGACCTGGAGTACGCCGACGGACTGACCATCACCCGCGCCCTTGCGGGCCGCAGCAACCTGTGAGGAGACTCGCCGGGCCGGAGTGAGGAGCCGGGAGTCGGGAGGTGAGTCGGGGGTCAGGAGTCGGGAGTCCGTCCCAAGCGGCGTTTTCCCTTCTCCCGTTTCCTGACTCCCGACTCCTGACTACTGCTTCTGCAGCGACCGCAGATAGGCGAGGATGTCGTTAAGCTCCGGCTCGGCGACCCCTCGTACGGCCGCCATCTTGCCCTTGCCTTTCAGGATGATGTTCTTCAGCTCCTCGTCCGACTTTTTTTGGACGTACTCGGAATCCATGGCATGGAACTCCACTTTCAGCATCCTCGCCATGGCGGGATTTCCCTTGCCGTCGGCACCGTGGCACATCCTGCAGCGTTTCTGGAACGCCGCCTTTCCCTGATCCGCATTGCCGGCCGCCATTCCCAGCAGGACCACGGGGAAGACCAGCAGGATCCCCGGCACCATCGCTTTCCACACTCGACGAACGATCATTTCACCTCCCTCGAAAACCTGACCTGCAACAGCCTACCTCAAATCCCAGCCGGCGTAGGGTCGCGGGTTTCGTTCAGCACACTCGCCCAGGGTTATCGCCGGATTGCGGGCTGAGCGCCGGCGGCGCCCGCCACCTCCGGCGCGACCACCTCACGGTAACCGCAGTCCTGGTTGGGACAAGTCCTTACCGTCCCCTCCCGTTTGGTGGTCTTCTCCACGAGGTAGGGGTGATCGCAATGGGGGCAGGGCACGGGAAGGGGTTTGCTCCACAATACAAACCGGCATTCCGGGTAGCGGTTGCAGCCATAGAAGATGCGCCGCCGCCGGGTTCGTTTCTCTTCCAGCTCGCCCTGTCCGCATTCAGGACAGCGAACGCCCGTGGTTTCCCGATGGACGTACCGGCACTGGCGGTTGGTGCAGCCGACAAATTCTCCGTAGCGGCCGTGTTTTCTGGCCAGCGGCGAACCGCACTTGGGGCAGGATCGCTCGAGTACCACATCGGAGTGCGCCACCGTCTTGCCGCCCGACTTGATCAGCCGCTGCCGCTCCGTACACTGCGGATAGCCCGAACAGCCCAGGAACTCCCCGAACTGGCCCCAGCGGACCACCATCGGCCGGCCGCAACGGGGACACTTCTCCCCGGAAGGTAGCTCCACCCTTCGTCGCTCCCTCAAGGAGGCTTCCGCCGCCTGCAGTTTGGCCTTGAATCCGGCGTAAAAGCGGGTCAGCGTGTCCACCCACTTTTCCTTGCCCTCTTCGATCCGGTCCAGTTCTTTCTCAAGTCCGGCGGTGAAGTCGTAGTCGAAAATCTCACCGAAGCTGGCCACCAGCAGGTCGTTGACCACTTCGCCGAGGGCGGTGGGGTGGAAGCGTCCTTCCTCGCGGACCACATACTGGCGGTTCTGGATATTGGCCAGAATCTGCTGATATGTCGACGGCCGGCCGATCCCTTTCTCTTCCAGAGCCTTGACCAGACTGGCTTCGTTGAACCGCGGCGGAGGTTGGGTAAACTTCTGGTCCCGCAGCAGTTCTTCCAGCCGCAGCACCTGTCCCGGCTCAACTTCAGGCAGCGCACCGTCCGTTTCCGATTCTCCCTCGGCGGGTTCTTCCCCCTCGTCCGAACGGTAGATCCGCAGGAAGCCGTCGAAACGCAGGATGGAACCCACTGCCTTGAACTCCACCTCGGCCGCCTTGACCAGGATTTCAGTCTGGTCGAAGCGGGCGGGGTTCATCTGGGATGCCACGAAACGGTTCCAGATCAGCGAATAGAGTTTGAACTCGTCCCGGTCCAGGAAGGGTTTGACCGACTCCGGGTCCCGCATGACCGAGGTGGGCCGGATCGCCTCGTGAGCGTCCTGGGCCCCCTGCCGCGACTGGTAGCGGACCGCCTTGCCGGGGAGGTACTCCTCCCCGAAATGGGAACCGATGTAGGCCCGCACCTCCTCCAGTGCCTGTTCGGACACCCGGGTGGAGTCGGTGCGCATGTAAGTAATCAGGCCGACTGCACCCTCCTCGCCGACCTCGACGCCTTCATACAGGCGCTGGGCAACCGACATGGTCTTCTTGACCGTGAACCCCAACCGCCGCACCGCCTCCTGCTGAAGCTTGCTGGTGGTGAAGGGAGGGACGGGGCGCCGCTTTCGCTCCTTTTTTTCGACGGATGCCACCACAAAGGGCACGCCCTGCAGCTCCGCCAGAATCCGGTCCGCGGTCTCCTGGTTGGGAACGTGAAACTTGGCGCCCCGGTAGCGGACCGCCTTGGCTTCAAAAGGAGGGGGGGCGGCAGCCTGGAGGCGGGCCCGGAACTCCCAGTACTCCTCAGGCACGAAGGCCCGGATCTCGCGCTCCCGCTCGACGATCATCCGGACTGCAACCGTCTGGACTCTTCCGGCGGACAGCCCTTTGCGGACCGACTTCCACAGCAGCGGACTCACCTTGTACCCCACCAGCCGATCCAGGATGCGCCTCGCCTGCTGGGCTTCCACCTTGTTGGAATCGATCTCGGAGGGGTGTTGAAACGCTTCGAGGATGGCGGCGCGGGTAATCTCGTTGAAAAGCACCCGGTGGATCTGCTTTCCCGAGGATCCGTCCAGCAGCGCGGCCAGGTGATAACAGATGGCCTCGCCTTCGCGGTCGGGGTCGGCGGCCAGGTAAATGGCGTCGGCGCGTTCAGCCTCCTTGCGGAGCGCCGCCACGATCTTCTCGCGTCCGGCGATGATCCGGTAGGCCGGCTTGAAGCCGTTGTTGATTTCCACGCCCAGGGCCCGGGTGGGCAGGTCGCGGACGTGTCCCTGGGAGGCCAAGACCTTGTACTCGGCTCCCAGGTACTTGCCGATCGTCCGCGCCTTGGCGGGCGATTCCACGATCACCATCTTCTTCAAGCGTTCCCCTCCACTGTCCCGAAACGTGCCCCAGTCTACAGCACTAGATGCGGCCGGTTCAGGGACGGTTCCGGCCGCCGGCTCCCGCCCGGCTCTCACCCAGCACCCGACTGTAGCGCCTGCCGGGATACGCCCGCACCCTGCCCGCGGCTTCCAGCGAAACCAGCACGGAACTTAGATCGGTCACATTCAGTCCGGTCTGCATCAGGATCTGGTCGAAGTGGGTCGCCCGCTCCGAACTGAGGCATTCCAGGACCTGACGCTCCCTTCCCGCCGCCGGGGCCAGCACCTCGCCGCCCTGGCAGCTGGCCGACAGCCTGGAGAGAACCGGCATGGGCAGATCTTCCAGGATGTCCTGGGCGCAGGTCACCGGTTTGGCCCCCTGGCGGATCAGGTGGTTCGGACCGTAGCTGCCGGCGCTGGTGACATTGCCCGGTACCGCCCACAGCTCCCGATTCTGCTCCAGGGTCAGGCGGGCGGTGATCAGGGAACCGGAGAACTCCGATGCTTCCGGAATCACCGTCCCCACCGAGAGGCCGCTGATGATACGGTTTCGGATCGGGAAGTTCTGGGCGGCGGCCCAGGTCCCCGGACGAAACTCGCTGACCACGCAGCCGTTTTCCACGATCCGTTCATACAGACGTTGATGGCTTCTTGGGTAGACCACATCCACTCCGCTGCCCAACACCGCCACCGTGGTGCCGCCCCCCGCCAAGGCTCCCAGGTGAGCCTGGGAGTCGATCCCCAGCGCCATACCGCTGACGATGGTGAGCCCCAAACGCGCCAGATCGCGGGAAAACGCATACGCAACTTCCCTGCCGTAAACCGAACACCGGCGGGACCCCACCACCGCCACGGCGGGCTGGTTCAGCACCGCCGCCTGCCCCCGGACATACAGGATGTGGGGAGGGTCGTAGATCTGGCGCAGGGGCTCCGGGTAGTCCGTTTCGAAGGGAGAAAGGATCGTCACCCCCAAACGCTCCACCCGGGCGCAGACGGCATCGGCATCCTTGCGGGCGTAACCGCCCACCAGGTAATACTGCTCCTCGGTGGTCAGCCCCAGGGCCCGCAACCGGGCACGGGGCGCCGCCAGCAACTCGCCGGGATCCCGCGTCGCGGCCAGCAGGTTCCTCAGCCGGGCGGCCCCCAGTCCTGGTACCAGCGTCAAGGCCAGCAGGTCGTAAGTCGACTGCTTCATCGCTACCTGAATAAACGCACGAGTTTTCAAAGTTGACAGGCGATTCCGGGGCGGGCCGGCCGGAAAACCGTCCCCGTTCTAGCGGCGGTGAGGTTCCGGCGGGGCCATGTCGGGTGCAGCGGCAACCGGGGACGCCGGCGACCGCCCCACGAATCGAAGCGGTCGGACGCCGTCGATGAGATGGTGCTTGTGCGCCAGGCTGTAGAACGTCTCCAGTCCTTTCAGACAGGCGGGGTCGAGCCGGTACTCCAGGTTGGTGGTCAGGTATCGGCGGATTTCCGGGGCCGCCAGCGGCAGGCGTGTGGAATACCATTCCGCGATCAGGGGCACCGCCGCCAGTCCCTCGGCCAGTGCCTCGTGGAAGAGTTCCGCGAGGCCGTCGGCGGCGGCGGTCTCCCGGATCCCCCAAAAGGCGAAAACGAAGGGAAGGCCGGTGAAACGGTGCCACTCCCGGGCGAGATCGTAGACATAGAGCCCCTGGGGCGAAACCTGCAAGGCCGGATTCCCGATCAGCAGCGCGGCGTCATAGTTCGACAGCATGGAGCCCGGGTGAGGCGGCGCCGGCTCCAGAAGCACTCCTCGACAGCCGTGGAATTCCTCGAAAAGGATCCGCAGAAGAGCGACCGAGGTGCGGCTCGAGGTATCGACCGCAACGCTTTCCACCTCGCGGAACGGTTTGCGGCTGACGAAGAGCACGCTGCGGACCTCCTCCCGGGAAGCGATTCCGATTCCGGGAACGACCTCCAGCCCGGGAATCCGCTGGTATTCGATCACCGGAATCAGGCCGGCATCGGCCTCACTGTCCCGCAGCCGCCGGGCGCACTCCGCCGGCACATCCAGCAGCAGCTCGTGGCTTCCTTCCAGACGTCCGTGCAGGAAGCTCCAGCCCAGCGGGGCCGCGTTCAGGAATTCGATGAACGAAATGCGATACCGGCGCACGGCTTTCAAGGATACACCGCCCTGAAGGCGCCACGGTCTGGCCGCAGCAGGCCTTCACCCGTATGCTGGATGGTCTCATGCCAACCCGAACCGGCCTTGAAAGCGTCCTTACCACGCACCGCCGTCTTCTCACGGGCAGGCGGGTCGGCCTTGTGGCCCACCCGGCCTCCGTCGATTCCAGGCTGCGCCATGCCGTTGAGCTCTTCCACCGCGATCCCGAGATTGAGCTCACGGCGATTTTCGGTCCCCAGCACGGAGCCCGGGGCGAGACCCAGGACAACATGATCGAGTGGGAAGGATACCGCGATCCCCGGACCGGCCTGCCGGTGTACTCCCTCTATGGGCAGACCCGCAAGCCGACCCCCGAAATGCTGCGCGAAGTGGACGTGCTGGTGATTGACCTGCAGGACGTGGGTGCCCGCTATTACACCTTCATTTACACCATGGCCCTGGCCATGCAAGCCGCCGGCGAGGCTGGAAAAGACGTGGTGGTTTTGGACCGCCCCAACCCCATCGGCGGGCACCAGCTGGAAGGCCCCGTCCTGGATCCGGTTTTTTCCTCCTTCGTGGGCCTGTACCCGCTGCCGATCCGCCATGGGATGACGCCGGGAGAACTGGCCCGCTGGTTCCAGCGCGAATGCGGTATCGACTGCCGCCTGGAGGTCGTTCCCCTCGAAGGCTGGGAGGCCAGACCCTACTTCGACGGCACAGGTCTGCCATGGGTCCCCCCCTCCCCCAACATCCCCCGGCTGGAGTCCGCGCTGGTCTATCCGGGACTGTGCCTGCTGGAAGGGACCAATGTTTCCGAAGGACGCGGAACCACTTTGCCCTTTGAGATCAGCGGTGCTCCCTGGATCGATCCGGCGGCACTGGCGGAACGTCTGGAACGGCTGGAATTGCCGGGTGTCCGCCTCCGGCCCCTGCACTTCCTGCCCACCTTCCACAAGTGGGCGAACTGTCTGTGCGGGGGAGTGCACCTGGAGGTGACGGACCGCGAGAGGTTCAAGCCGTTCCTCACCGGGCTGGCCCTGGTCAAACTGTACCGGGAGCTGGGCGGAGAGTGGTTCCAGTGGAAGCGTCCGCCGTATGAATACGAGTACCGGCTCCTGCCCTTCGACATCCTGTGCGGTACCGACCGGATCAGGAAAATGCTGGAAGCCGGCGATCCGCTGCAGGCAATCGAAGCCTCGTGGGACCGTGAGCTGGCCGAGTTTGCGGTCCGGCGCCGGACATTCCTGCTGTATTGACGGCGGAAAGAGTCGGGGAACGGGAGTCGGGAGTCGGTTGACGGGAGTCGGGGATCGCAAAGGGGGCGATCTGGTAACATCCTTGCCCTCATGGCCGCCGAGATCGAGATCAAGATCCGGGTTTCCGCCGGTGAGCTCGCCGCGACCCGCCGCCGGGCGCTGGAGCTCGGGTTCCGGCCGGTGCATCCGCGAGCCCATGAAGAGAACAGCCTTTTCGATCTGCCCGACCGCCGCCTGACAGAAGCCGGCTGCGCGCTGCGGCTGCGCCGTTACGGTGCGTCTGCGCTGCTTACCTACAAGGGACCCAGGCGGGATGACCCGCGGTTCAAGATCAGGGAAGAAATCGAGACACCGGTGGGGGATTACGCCGCGGCGGCTCGCCTGCTGGAGGCTCTGGGTTTTACGGTGACGTTCTGCTACGGCAAGTTCAGGGAGCGGCTGGCCGGCCCGGGCCTGGAACTCTGCCTGGACGAGACGCCCTTCGGCTGCTTTGTGGAGATTGAAGGTCCGCCGGAGATCATCGAGCGGGTGGCTTCGGAACTGGGCTGGACCCGGGCCGACTTCATTACCCGCAATTACGTGGACCTGTATCTCGAGCACGGGTTGGGACAGCCGAGATGAAGGGGATGATCCTCGCCGCCGGGCTCGGGACGCGGTTGCAGCCCTTGACCTGGTTTCGCGCCAAGCCCGCCGTCCCGTTTCTGGGTCGGCCGCTGATTCGCTATGCGATGGACCTGTTGCGCAATCTGGGTGTCGTGCGGCCGGTGGTCAACCTGCATCATCTGCCCGATACCGTGCGCCGGGCGGCCGGCTCGGCGGTCGATTACTCGCTGGAACCCCAGGTTTTGGGAACCGCCGGTGCGCTGCGCCAGGCGCGTCGGTGGCTGGAAGGGGAGGGAACCATCGTCCTGGTCAACGGGAAGATTTACTTTGAGGATCCTTTGGTGG